>Ga0070726_10000373_pt1 | contig 58716 bp, 45 predicted proteins | sample tdAd471_FD_67275 | JGI IMG/M metagenome (GOLD analysis project Ga0070726, IMG submission 67275) | Marine sediment microbial communities from the Atlantic coast under amendment with organic carbon and nitrate - tdAd47.1 | ecosystem: Environmental > Aquatic > Marine > Coastal > Sediment | place...
AAAGCATGAAAATCTACCTGGTGGCGCTGTCAGTGCTGGCAGCGTTTGTAGCCTTTATGTGGTCCAATTCGGGATCGGCACAGGACATCGTCTATGATGCCGAGTATCGCTTTTTGCAGGCGCAGCACGGTGAGCGCTGGGCTAAGCAAGACACGGCCATTGACGCGAAACTCGCTGAGATTCGCAGAGCCAACGGTGGCAAGTCCCCGAACATCCTCTATGTCCTGATCGACGACGTCAGCTTTGGCACGATGGGCAACCGGGTGTTGAACTACGTCACTGGCATCGATACGCCGAACATTAATGAGTTTGCCGAGCAGGGTATGACCCTGATGCGCATGTACACGGAGCCATCCTGCACGCCAACGCGTACCGCGTTCATGACCGGTCGCCACCCGATCCGCACCGGCTTGCAGGAGGTCAAGGTGGCGCTGGTCGGCGAAGGCCTGGGTGGCAACGAGGTATCAATCGCCGAAGTGCTGAGCAAGTCAGGCTACAACACGTCCCACGTCGGCAAGTGGCACCTTGGCGACATCGAAGAGTCCTACCCGCACAATCAGGGCTTCGATGTTGCGTTCTTTCCCATCCACCAGCAGGTGCAATTGAGCCTGATGACACGAGAGTCCGCACAGGCGAATACGCTGATCGGTTGGCACGGGTCAACGCAATCCAACAAGTTCGCCATCGACCGGGCCTTCAAACCTTTCGGTCTCGTCACCGGTGTGGAAGCGGTGAAAGGCGGCAAGGCGCGCGAGGTGAATTTTGAGGCAGGAGAGGAGTGGACGCAGGCCCATTACCACGAGATGAACGTGCGCTACCAGCACCAGGTAATGGAGGAGCTCAACCGGCTGGCCGGCGAAGATGAGCCGTTCTTCCTCGAGTACTGGCCGCTTTATCCTATCAACTTCGTGCATGACCAGGAGCAAAACCTTTCTCGCAACGGCGGTTTCATGGCCGAGAAGTTGCAGTTGCTCGACGGCTGGATCGGCGAACTTTTCGACGAAGTCGACAAGCTGGGTATCGCCGACAATACGCTGGTCGTCTTCATGGCCGATAACGGCAGTTTCCGGCAATACGCCGGACTATCCGGCATGAGTGAGCTCGTGTACCGGGGCGGCAAGGCCGAACACCTCGAGGGTGGTGTGCGCGTCGATGCGTTCGTACGCTGGCCCGGTGTCATCGAGGCCGGCAGCGCCGCCGGCGATATCATCCACGTCGCAGACCTTTACACGACCTTTGCCAGGATCGCGCAGGGGACCAGGCACATTCCGACTGACCGGGTTGTCGACGGTGTTGATCAGACAGCTCTACTGATCGAGGGCGAAGGCAACAGCCGGCGCGACTATGTCTATGTTTACGAGGGCCCGGTATTGCGGTCAGTCGTGAAGCAGGACCTGAAGATGCACCTTCCTGCACCCGGCATGCCCGGTGCCGGTGCTGCAGTCTACAACCTGCTGCGTGATCCGCGCGAGGAGGCGCCCATTCAACCGCTGATCGCACAGTCAGTATGGTCCGCAGCGAGCTTCCAGGACATGGTCAAGCGTCACATGATGATGGCCTACAAGTATCCGCATTCGCCGCTGACGAAGGGTATTCCCTACGGCGGCATCGAAAACCTGAGACCCGAGAGTAAACAAGCAGTTAAGGTCTTCTCGTCTTGGCAGCCTCCGAAGAAGTAACACGGTAGTGACAAGAAAAGCCCGGCATTCGCCGGGCTTTTTTTATTGTTTAAGAGGAATGTTGCTGATGATTGGCACTATGTCGGTTCCGTGTCGCTCGTTGAACTCTTCAACAACTTCATTGGTTACGGCACTTGTACGAGGCTCCAGCCCGCTGAAACTGAACGGGTCCCAGGAATAAGCACCCTCTTCCACCACGGGCGACATGGCGGGGACCTGTGCCGGTGGCGGATAGCTCTCCGGATTGGCGACGACCATGCGGGTCGTCAGTTTGTCCTCGGTGATATTCCAGACCATGAAGTCCAACGCGATGCTCAAAGGGCCGTCGTAATACTTGCGTACTTCCTCCTTCACGACCGCGGCGGTGTCGAAATCATTCTGGATGTGGTTCACGACGGCCATGCGCGGTTCGACGATCTCCATGATCTTGCCGAAAGCCCTCGGTGTCGTATGACCCTGGGTGCCCGACATGACGGCCGCCTCATGGCTCATGCTGTATTTGTCGAGCCACATGTCGGGTGGCAGCATCGATTCGTGAATGGCAAGGTCAGCGCCCGCCGCATGCTCAAGGAACCAACTGTTCGGTGCCGTATCACCCGAGTACGCGATCTTCATCCCGTTCCATTCAAGTATGAAACCGATGGACTGGTCGATGTGAATCGTGGGTATGGAATAGATCTTTACACCGTTTTCGTCGTAGAAAAGGCTATTGACCTTTTTCCAATCGATCTCGGTAACCGTGAGCTGGGTACTGCGCGGATCGCCCGAGGACTCCCGAGTAGCGACGTCCCAGGACCAGGCATCTTTGATTTTTTCAGACCAGCCACGAATACCCCAGTCGGCGTTCTGGCCGCCACCGGGGCCCCAAAGAAACAACGGTTGACGCGCAGCGTTGACGCCCCGGGCCAGCCAGAAGGACGGAAAGTCACCGGCGTGGTCGAAGTGCAGGTGGCTGATCAGGACTTTGTTCAGTTGATCCGTCGGGATGCCGAGTGCAGCCAGGCGCTCCGTCGAACCTTTGCCCATGTCGATGATGAACTTGTCACCATTGCCCAGTTCGACGAGATAACAGGAGCCAGCCTGTTTTAGCCTGGGCTGGGGCATTCCGGTGCCGCAGGCGACCACCCGAATCTCGTCCGGCTTCAGGGCTTCGGAACCCGGGTAATAGACGCTCTGAGAGGGAAATGGCTCGACGGGCGACCATGCCTCGATGTTCTCAGCAGCGCTCACGTTGGCGATGAGCAGGCCAAGAGTCAGAAGTGGATGCGTTGATCTCAGAACATCTCGCATTGTTTTTCCCCTGCAGAACGTGGCAAACGACGATAGCGGTGTTGGCGCGAGCCTACTCGCCCAGCGCTTCGGGCAGTACGCTACCTCGCGAGGAACCCGGCCCACCCATGCCAAGAATTGCCGACATCGTTGACGCCAGGTCGACAGGATGCACGAGCCTGTGAACGGTGCGTCCTTCGATGCCCGGTGCCGCGACGATAATCGGAACGTGCGTGTCGTAACGCCATGGTGACCCATGCATTGCGACAGCGGCGCCTTTTTCGAAATTGAACCAGTAGGGGGCCTGAACAATATAGACATCGCCCGATCGCTGGGGATGAAAATTCCGTTGTATCTGTGCGAGCAGGGGCGTTGCGGGTGCTTCGCGCAACTGGGCGCGATTAACGGCATGCGCTATTCCAGGGACGTCCGTTAACGTCGAGGCAAGTTGCCCCCGCACGTCTGCTACGTCCAGGCCGGCTTCCTCGATTTTGTCAGCATCGAGATACAACCATGGTCGGAAGAAGAAGCGGGCGATGTCGTCGATATCGAAGAGCCGCTTGCCGGCCTCGTTGGCAGCCGCAACGACCTGTTCAGGATACAGGCGGCCCGTCTTGTAGCCTTGCTCAGCCATGTACTCTGGAATCTCGGCCATGCCGTGATCCGCGGATAGCACGATTAATGTTTTGTCCAATCCGACGTGCTTGTCGATAAATGCAATCAGATCCGCGAGCGTGTGATCCAGCTGTAGCACCATATCCTCGTTCTCCAGGCTCGACGGGCCGAATATATGATTCACGGCATCGACGCCGGAGAAGCTGATGCTCAGGTAATCGGGCACAGAATTTTGTCCGAGTTCCTCGGCTGCAAGTAATGCCTTTGCGAAGTCGAGCGTCAGCTTATCTCCATACGGACTCACGATAACCTGCGTGGGCAGCAGGGGACTACCGGATTCGGCAAACTGGTGCGGGAATACACGCCCGTAGCCGCGAATGTCCGTCTCGTAAGGCCGATCGTCCTGATGCGCCAGTAAGTACGTTGAAGTGTCGTTAAGCAGCTCCCACTGCGTACCGCCGAGTGCTTCCACCTGTCGCTTCTCGTTCCACGCCGTTACCCATGCCGGATACGCGTCGTAGTAGTACTCACTCGTAACGAAGTCGCCGTTGTCCGTCGACATCCAGAACGCCTTACCCGCATGTCCGGCCATCGAGACCGCGCCACGGTCCTTGCCGGATACGCCGAAGATCTTCGAGCGACCACCATAGTAAGCGGCAATCCGATCGCTGAACGTTTCGGCAAGAATACTGGCCGGTGAGCGTCCTTTCGTCCGCGCGAGCTGCTGTGCCGGATCGAGCTGTGCCCCGGCTCGTTCGTCCGTCCGGGTAGGCAGCGGCGGATATTCCGGGTCCTCGATGTTGTAACCGAGCTCTCCGTTCTCTGGGTCGTACCAGACGTTTCCGGTCATACCATGATCGGCAGGAAATGCCCCCGTCGCGAGCGTGGTATGGCCGACGATGGTCTCGGTGTTTGAATGCTGGTAGTGAGCGTTTGCGAAGACGACGCCTGAGTCCAGCAGATACCTGAAGCCATCCTCGCCAAATCGATCGGCGTAGCGATTAACAAGGTCGTAGCGCAGGCCGTCAACGGTTATCTGCAGAACAAGACGGATTTCTTTATCGTCCGGTGCATCCTCGGCGACGCAGGCCGTTGTGGTTCCAAAACCCACAATGATTGACAGTAGTAACGTCCGGTATCTCACAGGCTTCGCACCTCAGGAAAACTTCCAATCTAGTGGAATCGCGTCGATAAAGTTCGCATACTAACCCCAAAATTCACGCCAAGTCCGCATTCCAGCGGCTTAGTCAGGATGTTTCCGATGCTTGATCGCAAGTACGTGTCGCTCTTGGTCTTCCTCTGTAGCCTGGGCGTTAGCGGGTTGGCGCTTGCCGGCCCGTGGCCGACGAAATCGGGTATTGCCGCATCGAATGAAGATGCCACGGCCGCTGGCAACAATCCGGCCTCGATTACGAGATTCGACGCGCTTGCATTCCAGGCTGGAATATACGGCTTCTTTAGCGAGAGTACGTTCGAGGCCAGCAGTTCCGGAACCGGCACGGACTTCGGCTCCGAGAGCGATAGCACGACGGTCATACCGTCGGGAAGTCTTGTCAAACCGTTCGGCGAAAACTGGTGGTTCGGCATTACGGCCCTGGGGGTGGGTTTCTCCGATGACTTCGGCGAGGATTGGGCCGGTCGCTACATCATCCAGGACTACACGCTCGCGTACATCAGTCTGTATCCCAGCATCGCCACGAAATTAACCGACAAGCTGTCGGTCGCCGGCAGCCTGATGGTGACGTACACGGTATTCGAGCAGAACAAGGCCGTGGCCAACGTCCTGGACCCGGGATTCGGCGACGGCAGCCTCAATCTTGACGCCGACGGCTGGACGGGTGGATGGTCCGTATCGATGCTTTACGAGTTTACTGACCGCACCCGCTTTGGTGCCGTCTATCGGAGTGAACTCGACCCCGACCTGGATGCCGATCTGAACTGGGGCGGCCTCGGCCCGAATACCGAAGCGTTTCTCGATGCTTCGGGCATACTCAATACGGTAGCCAGCGTGACGAGCCGTTCGCCGCAATCCGCGAACATCGGAATTCATCACGACTTCGAGAACTCGCACTCTATCGCCGCCGATATCGTCTGGATCGACTTCAGTAACTTCCAGTTGTCCGAGATTTATTTCAACGGTAACGTGATTGTCGAAACCGAGCCGACCTATGAAGACATCACCGCGATTTCGCTGGGCTACAACTTTCCGATATCCGAGCGGGTCCGTCTGGGGGTAGGCGCGTTCATCACGGACGAGATGATCACGGATGAAAACCGCACAATGATGCTGCGGCTCGACAGCGCTACCTCTTACGGAATCGGCATCGAGTGGTTGACGAAGAAGGGCACAGCGATCACCGCGCAATTGAGTTACCTGGATTTTGGAGACGCACCGGTGACCTCACCCGATCTGCCCGTAATTGGCGTGATCAGTGGCGAGTACACGAAGCGCGACACATTCTACCTGCAGTTCAGCGCAGCCTTCGGCGCCAAGCCCAGGTGAGCGCGTCGCTGCGCCCTCGTCATCGCGAGGCCGCCGAAGGCGACTTCGTCTGCTTCGGTGCGATCGTAATTACGTAACCGGTTTGGCGACACTGACCAACACTTAACAATGGGAAAACTCACTACTGCATTCAAGCTCGTTTTCAGCACGGCAATTGTCCTGGCACTGTGCGGATCTGGCGAAGTCCTGGCGGAGGAGAGCGCTGCGTGGCGAGATTATCCGCTCGGCAATCGCTTCTCGCTCGGGGTCGGTCTATTCGGCCCGAGGCTGGACACCAGGATCCGTCTCGATAGCTCAACCGGTGTGCTTGGCACCATGATTGACTTCGAGTCGACGCTGGGTATGGACGACGACGACCGACTGCCACTGGTGATGGGCTATTACCGATTTGCAAAACGACATCGGATGACTTTTGAGTACTTCCGGCTCGACCGCAACGGCAATGCTGTCAGTGACGCGCCAATTCGGTTCGGCGACGTAATATTTCCTGCCAACTTGCCGCTCAGTTCTTATTTCAACGTCGACGTCTATTCGCTCGCCTATTCATACTCGATTATCCATGACCGCCAAAAGGAGTTGGCATTCAGTTTCGGTCTGCAGTTTCAGGATCTTGAAACCGGTATCGCCGGTAACGTCGGGCCGGGCCTCCTCGCCGAGGACACGGATGCTGTTGCGCCGCTGCCGACGTTTGGTGGGTCATTCGATTATGCAATCAACGACGAGTGGATCTTTACGAGCATGCTCGGGGTGTTCGCCATCGAAATTGATCTTGGGGATGATTCAGATTTTTCGGGTGAGATCGTGCAAGTCAATGCCGGGATTCTGTGGAGAGCATTCGAAAATGTCGGTTTTGCGTTGCAGTACAACTATTTCAACGTAGACGTTGGCATCAACGATCCCGACTGGATGGGCTTACTCAAATATCAATACCGAGGGCCTGTGCTGGCAGTCTCGGGGTTTTTCTGAAGCTCCGCTGTTCAAGAAGAAACCCGCCGGAGCGGGTTTCATTATGTTCCCCTGATATCTAGGAGATGGCGCCGCGCGATGATCAATGACCGCGACGCGATCTCTCTCGGTTACTAGGGTACCTTCTCGTTGGAGCCGAACTTCTCGTTGACCTCTTTGTAAACCTCTTCGAGCACGTCGCGATGCACGACGCGACCATCGATCATCATCTCGGACATCGATACTCGGCGGATTGATGGATCCGGTGGCACCAGCGGAATCGTCGAAGGCTGTGGCCAGATGTCCTCGTCGACCGCGGCCATGCGCACCTTGATATCGTCCTTGGTGATGTTGAACACCATGTAGTCGACGGCGAGCGCTAAAGGACCATCGTATGAGCGACGGATGTCACGTAGTACCGGGGGTACGGTGTCGAAGTCGTTGAAGAAGTGATAGCCGACCGCCAGGCGCGGTTCGGTCGCTGCCATTACCTTGCCGAATTGCGCGGGCGATGTGTGAATCTGTGTGCCTACGTTAAGTGCCGCCTGCGGTGTGAAGCCCTGTTTCTCGACGAGCGACTCGGGCGAGACGAAGCATTCGTGAATTGAAATGTCTGCGCCTTTCGTATGCTCTATCCACCACTTGTTCGGGAACGTGTCACTCGAGTAGGCGAACTTGAGTTCATTCCACTCGAGGATGAAGCTCACTGGGCCATCGAAGATATGGATGGCAGGGAGCGTGCGGATCGTGACCCCGTTCTCTTCGTAAATGACCTCGTTGACGGCGCGATAATCGAACTCCGTCACGTCCATGAAGAGGCCGCGCGTATCCGTGTTGCCCATGCGCGTATCGACATCCCATGCCAGCATCTCTTCCATGGCTTCAAGCGCTTTCTTGGTGCCGTACTTGGGCTCGATGCTACTTGGGCCCCAGACCCGGAGGGGAACGACGCGGTTGCCAACAACGCCGCCAACCCAGAGCGCATCGAGATCACCGAAATGATCGGAATGCAGGTGCCCGATAAATACCTTGTCGATGAAATTGTAGGGAATCTTGAGCGCCGAAATTCGTTCAGCGGATCCCGTCCCGATATCAAACAGGAACTTGTCGCCGTTGCCGAGTTCGACCAGCCAGCACGCAGCCGCCTGTTTCGGGCGCGCATTCGGCATACCGGTTCCGCAAGCTGTAACACGCATCTCGTCCGGAGCCAGGTCTTCAGTACCCGGGTAATAGACCTCTCGATCCTCGAGTGCCTTGACCGGAGATATCGAGTGCTGTACCTGTGCGTGCGCGTTGGCAAACAAACCCAGGGATCCAACGTGGCTGTCGCTCAGACGTAAGACGCCAGCCAGGAGAAATATCGCAAGAAAGGGGGTCAATATCAGTGCTACTGGCTTCCGCATGATGAGTACTCCTTTTCGAATTTTTTCGGCACTCCTCTTGGCGTCTTCCGCTGCTTTTCTTCGGTGTCTTGTTATACAGGAGCCCACAACAAGTATAGCTCGTCTTTTCGGGAGGCGTATCATGGCCTCTACATACAAAGCAGTCTCGCCAGATTGCCTGGAGATAGCGTTCTCAGGTTGGCGGAGTAGTGTTAGTGGCCGCGCCTGGATCGATGCGCGACTCTTCCAGCACCTCCATACCCGTGATCTTCCACGCACCATCGATCGACTGGATGGTCAGGATCGCGTCATAGAGGTTTTGTCGGATGTGCGTGTGACCCCAGTGTCCGACGGTGCCCAGTGCGGTCCACTTTGCGCGCACGTCGTAACCGAGTCCGCCTTCGTCACGTCGTGTAGCCGTCGCTTCGCGGATCTCCAATTCCTGGACTTTGGCCTGGGCGCCGCCGGCTTGCTGCACGGCGAGCGACTGGCGGCTCTGCAGGTAGATGTCTGCGAGCAGGTCGCCGGACACCGTTAATGCCAGCTTGTCATAGACATCGTCTTCTTCCCGGAAGTCGAAGGCGCGGTAGACGTTCTTGAGCAAGGTCTCAACGAGCGCGACCGACTGTTCGCTCTCGAGTGTTCCGGCGAGGGCGGTAGGTCGGTCGAAGCTCACCCGGGCGAAGGGCCACGCGGCGGCGGATGCAGCCACGAGTATGCCGGCCGCAATCGCCGGTATTCGGATCGATGCGCCGTGCTTACGTCGACCAGCGATAACCATCAACAGCAGTAACAGCAGCGCCCCGCCACCGGCAGTCGCGACGGGGATCTCAAACTCGCCGACCGAGCCCGCAACAGCGACGGCCTCGACGGTCGGTAGTGTGTAATTCTTTAGATAGTTAGTCCAGGTATGGACGTTGTCATCCGGCGTGACAAACGTTGGCAACGGACCCGCCGGATCGGTAGACGTGGCTGGCACGCGCTGCACCTGGTCGGTGAACAGTTCCCAGTCAACGGTTACTTGTTTAGGGATGCCGTCTGTGATGTAGGTCAGGATAACGCCGACGATGGCTGTCGATATCTCCAGGCGCTCGGGAACCTCGACAATTCGAATGCCGCGGATGCCGACAGTTACATAGTTGGCACGATCGAGTATCGGCTCGACGGTTTCGCCGTCGATCAATACCGGGTTACGCGCCAGCATGAATTCACCAATACGCTGCTTCAGCGGCTCGAGTTCATCGAGCTCGATGAACTCGTCGCCACGGAGCCCGAGGTCCATCCATTCCTCGAGGTCCCTGACGCGCGTCAGTATCTCGTGACGGACTTCGTAGGGCTCGACATAAAGGAAAGTCATCAGCGCCGACGCGTGATGACGTTTCAGGTTGACGTTCCTGAATTTAGAATACCAAGGGTCGGACCAGTCGAGCGTCAGGAAGGCCGGCGCCCCGAGGTAACGAAAGTCAATCACGGGCACGGACTTGTGGTAAGCGATGAAGCCGATCGTTGCTGACGCAATGTCGGCGTCGTCATCAAGTGGCGGGATGAACTGCAGGCTATTGGGTTTCCCTTCGAACGGGTAGTCGAGCTCGATATACAACACGCGCTTATCCGCCGGCGCATCCGGGACGCGCGCCCTCGTGATCGGATTGATCATGCCGGCGAATGGCGACTGGCGGTCGACACGCAACCTCGGCTCGATGGTTACGACCTCAGCGATGAGTTGTTCGCTGGCATCGGTAACGAACTGAAGTCCCTCGCGGGAAAAACGCTCGAGCCGCTCTTCGAGACTTTCACGCCCGCCGGCATCACGCAACCACTCGTCGGGCACGAGGTCATCAAATTTGTCGAGATCGCCGATGTAGATCTCGAGCTTGACGTGCACCCGGTCGTCGAGCACGTAGATCTCGGCAATGTTCGGTGCGGTCTCGGAGCCCGTCAGGTTGATCCAGTCGGCGCGCGCGGCAGGCACGGCGAGAGACGCTGTCAGCAGTAAGAAAACGCAAAGCTGTTTCAAAACTGGATTCATTAGCAAGCAAGGCCAACCAAACAATTGCCCGGCCGCGGAGTATACCTAATTCGGAGATCGCTTCACTGTGCTCGCAATGACGGCACTTATTGTCGTCGTGAGCGTAGCGACAACATTGGTCGTGCCAAGTGCGTATATATGCCGATCCAGGGACGGTGTAATGTTGCGAGACGATTTGCGCGATTGGCAGCCTTTGTGATGAAACTGCCCGGAATAATCGCGCGCGCATTGCTTATCGTTGTACTCGCTGCGACGAGCGTGTACGCAGATCGGGTCACTGTCGACCAGAGCGACCCCAAACGTGAGGGCCGGCCGCCGTCGATCATCGTACCGTACGCGTTCTCGACGGAGGCCCTCGAGACAGGTCTGGGAGCTATTTACTATCGTAGGGGCGTGTTCCAGCCACACGACGGATTATTCGTCACCGGTTACGGCACCTCGAACTCGTCTTTCGGCCTCTTCGGCGGCATGACGAACCTGCAGCTATCGAAGCGCCTGTTCTTTAGCCCGACGATTGGCTTTATGAGCAACGACCAGCAGCGTTTCTACGGCGACTTCGGCTATGAAATCGGCGGGACGCCACCCTCTGGCAGCAATGACTCGGACGAGAACGACTTCGTCTTCGGCAAGGGTATCGATTCCTTTCTGCGCATGACATTCCGTTACGTGCTGCCCATCGGTGCCGGCAGCGACGCGCAACCGCATCGTTACACGACCAACGCGGGGTTGCTTGCTGACGGATCGACGCAGCTGGGTCACTGGAACCCGGCGAAGAGCGGGCGCACGTTTATCGTCTTGCGCCCCTTTTACCAGCGCCGGACGCTGGATGTGACTGACGAGAATATTGATCAGTTTCCGCCGAGCATCCCGGTGCAGCTTGGCGAAGAGGTAGACTTCTCGACCAACGGCCTGATGCTGGGAATCGAGTACGACAACACGGACTTCGTGACCAATCCGTCGCGCGGCAGCATGACGAAGTTCAATGTGTACCGCGATTTCGGCGCGTTTGACAGTCTCAACAGCTGGACCAGTCTCGACTTCAGTTTTGCCAAGTTTTGGAGCCTGGGCGACAGCGAGGCGTTTGCACAGCGTGTCCTGGCAGCCAACGTCTGGGCCGCCTACACGCCCACCTGGGATGCGGAACTTGTCGCACCCGATGTCGTGGTGATCAACAATCGCCCGCCGAACAATTACGGCGCGAACCTCGGCGGTGTCGAACGACAACGTGGCTATCCGCGCGGGCGTTTTAACGAGAAGGCGGCGATCAACTACACTGTCGAGCTACGCCTGATCCCTCACTGGGATCCGTTCAAGAGCTGGCCCCTCATTCGCAACTGGCCCTGGCGATGGTGGCAAGTGGTCGGTTTCGCGGAGTTCGGTCGCGTGGCCCCTTCGTGGAACCTTGGCGACCTGCACGAGGACATGAAGTGGACGGTGGGTGGCGGCGTTCGCGTGATGATCGGCGGCGGTATTATCCGGCTGGACTTCGCGGCTTCGGACGAGGCGTCGCAGTTCTGGGTAATGGCGAGACAGGCGTTCTGAATCCAGGTGCCCGGGCCGCAGAATATAGCGATTTAGGGATTGCTTCGCTGTGCTCGCAATGACAAAAGGCCGGGTCAGGGACCCGGCCTTTGGAGTATTACTACTTGCTTCGGGTTTTCTAACGTACCGGGTCCTTATTCATCCTCTGCATCATGCCCGGACGCCAGTCCACGTCATGCAGGTTGTATTTCTCCATGTGCTTGTCCATCGCGTCGTTCTGCGCTTCGTAAGCGGGCAGCCAGTAACCCGCATTCGTGAAGTCGCTGAATACCGCACGTCGACCTGTTTCTGGCGGCGCTTGTCGGGTCGGTCCTGGCACGGACCAGGCCTCGTGCGTGATCACGGCCATGCGTTCTTCGACGCCGTCGGGCGTAACGTTCCAGACCATGTTATCGATCGCCATGGACAGCGGGCCGGAATAGGTTTCCCGAATGGCTTCGTACAGGTTATAGCGCGTCGCGTCTTCGTTCATGAAGTGATAAGCGACGGCGTGTCCGGGCTCAATCTCGCTCATGACCTTGCCGAAGGCCTGTCCCGAGGTATGGAATGCGCAGCAGGCACGCCATGCAAGCTGTGGCGGCTGGTTGTACCACACCACAAAGTCATTCGGCACCATGAAAGCTTCGTGAATAACGAGATCGGCCTCTTTACCGTACTTGATGAACCAGCGATTCGGCGCCGTGTCACCACCGACGATGACTTTCATGCCCTCATAGGTGATGACGTAGCTGACTGGACCATCGCCCGTGTGGATGGCCGGTATCGAGCGAACCTCGATACCGTTGTTCTCATAGACGAGTTGATTCTCGACCTTGTAGTCGAACTCGTGCACCTCGATCTCGCCGGGTCCTGGCGTGATCGCGAATGATCGCGTTTCCTTATCCCACGCGACGAATTCGAGGAAGCCTTCCATTGCCGCTTTAGTGCCGAGTTCCGGGTGCAGTCCTGCCGGGCCCCAGACCTTGAGTCCCACGGGCCGACCAGCTGTCCAGCCACCGGCCCAGATCGTATCGATATCACCCATGTGGTCGGTGTGCAGGTGAGTGAGGAAAATCTTGTCGAGAAATTCCATAGGGATCATGTATGCCGCAAGATTCGCCATCGAGCCGGTGCCGATGTCGTATATATGCTTCTCGCCGTTGCCAAATTCCACCAGGAAGCAGGTCGCGGCCTGGGCATGACGGGCTGCAGGCATTCCCGTGCCACAGGCGATGACACGAATCTCGTCCTTGGCCAATGCCTCCGTGCCGGGGTAGAAGACGTAGCGATCCGGTGCAACTCCCGTCGGATCTTTGACGACGCCGCCGGCGGCAAATGCACCAATCGGTAAGAAAATCAGAACGGCAACAAGAATGGAGTAATGACGGCAGAATCCGCCTGGTGAAAGTTTCATGGGAGACCTCCTGCTTTGTTTTTCTTGCTTGCGCGAGTATGGATGCGTTGGGGGAACTGTCTAGTAGGGTTTATACGCAGCCGGCTTTACTCGAAACTGCCACCGAGTGCGAGATGCAGATCGATGCGCTCGGCGAGCTGTGCATTCCTGACTCGCAGCAATCCGACACGCGCACCCACCCAGCGTGACTGCATTTGCAAGGTGCTAAGCAGATCGATCTGGCCAACCTCGTACTGTTTCACCGCCAGGTCGTAGGCATGTTTGTTGTTGTCCACCGATGATGCGAGGAATGCTTCGCGACGCTCGAGCAGGGCCTCGTCGGTGAGCCCGCCTTCAACCTCTTCGAGGGCATTGAGAACGGTTGCACCGAATGCGGCAATTGCTGCTTCCTGGTCCGCTGTGGCGATCTCGATCTGCGCCTCGAGCGCGCCGCCCGTATACAGCGGCGCGACGATGCCGGCACTCAGGTCGCCGATCAGGCCACTGAGATCCGTCGTTCCACCAACCGACGCGTTCAGCGTGAAGCTCGGCAGTTTCGCGAGTCGCGCCTCTTCCGTCAGGAAGAACGCCGCGGCGACACGTCGATCTGCCGCCACGATGTCGGGCCTGCGCTCAAGCAGGTCCGACGGCAGGCCTGCCGAGATCGTCGGCGGCACAGGAACGAGTTCGGTTGCCGTCTCTATCTCGCCGGCCGGGTAACGGCCGAGCAATATTTCCAGTGCACGCCGTGCCTGTTGCTGCCCGGAAATGGCTTGCTGCAGTGCATCTTCTGCGGATGCGAGGTCAGCGCGAACAAGGAACACGTCCTGCATCGAGACCTGGCCGACCTGCTGTTTCTTCTCGACGAGGGCGACGGACTCGGTGAGCAGGTCGACGACCTCCTGGGCCAGCTCGGCCTGCAGCCTGAGTTCTGTCGCCAGGTACCAGCTCTTCGCGAGGCCGGCGATCAGCGACTGGCGCGCGAATTCGAAGTCGGCGACGGTGGCACGCAGGCTTTCTTCGGCCGCATTGGCGCCGGCGCGCACACGACCCCAGACATCGGCTTCCCAGCTGACGCCAATGCCGCCCGCAGCAGACTCCTGTTCCACCGCGCTGGGTCCGGTCGTGCCCGACAGGTCCCCGCCGATCGCGACAGTCGGCTTTAATGCAGCGCCCGCGAGTCTCGCCGCCGCGGTCGCACGATCGACCTGTGCCGAGAGTATTCGCAGGTTCGGGTTTTGCGTGTCCAGCGCCTCGGCGACGAGCGCCTCGAGCTGTGGGTCCCCGAAGGTGGCGAGCCAGCCGTCATCCACGCCACCCGCGTCACCCGCCGGGGCCGCCCACTCGGCACGAACTTCGGTCGTCTCCGGAAGCGCATCCTCGAGCACTTCCTCCTGTGGTGGCGGCTCGTCGAGTTGCGTAGCGCAGCTGCTCAGCAGCAAGCAGCAGAAGAGCTCAAGCGGAGTCGTTCGTCGCATTGGCGGAGTCTTGGGCGGGGGAGGTCTGTATTGTAGCCGCCGGCTTTGTATATGCCCACACGAGCGCGACCAACCACGGCGCCACACCAAGTAGCAGGCCGATCCAGCCCAGGACGTTGATCGCCTCGGCCTGAGGATGGCCACGTTCGAGCGCTTTCTGCCCCGGAAGCGCCGCAAGCTTCACGTAGATCCATATCCCGAGCAGGACCAGCAGAATGAGAATGACGAATCCGACGATACTCATGGCGCCCCCTTAAATAATCGCGTCCAGCGACGTGTTAACCCACTGCAGAATGACCGCGACAATGCCGACTACGCCGGCGCCTTCGGTGTGAATCGTGACGCTCGCCGCGAGTCCGATCTTTCGCAGGTCTACGGGGAAATCTTCCGGGATAGTGACGTAAACGGCATAGAGACGCGTCACTTGCACCTGGCTCAGGACGGGCAGCTGCCCGGATACGATCACCTGCGCGTCGCCTATGGCCGTGGGTACAGCCATGACTTCGGCTTCGAATACCTGCCCGGGGAGGGCCGGGAAATTGACGAGCGCTTTGTCGCCGGGACGAATATTTTGCAACGCTTTTTGCTGGATCTGGGTGGCGATCGCCAATTGTTCTGTGTCGACGAAGGTAATCACGGCCCTGGACGGATCGACACGCATACCCGACTGAAGGAACAGTCTCGGGACGACGCCATCTGCCGGTGCACGGACAACCGTGTTCTGCAGGTCATCTTCGGCCATCGCGAGCCGCGCCTCCAGTTGTTTTACTTCGGCCTCGGTTTGCTGCAATTGGAATCTGCTGCCAGCATCCGCTTCGGACAGTTCCTTGTATTGTTGCAGCCGCAACCTCGAGAGGGCGAGACTCGCCTCGAGTTCGTCAATGCGGGCTTTATAAAGGAAGGGATCGATCTTGAAAAGAACATCGCCTTCTTCGAGCGGTGTGTTCGCCTCGACCGGTACCTCAATGACACGGCCGCTCACCAAGGGCGCAATCTCGACAATGCGTCCCGTGATCGTGGCCTGCTTGCTCGCAGGTGTGAGCCCTTGTAAGCCGACGAGGAAGCCGGTCAGAATAACTGTGCCGACCAGCACGACGAGGCCCTGCGAAACCTTATTCCAGGGCAAGACCCTGAATTTGAAAAACAAAAAATAAACAAGTGCCAGGTACAGGCACAGGATGATGACCATGCGAAACCTCTTTTTCTTCTGTTACCCGCCAGGGAAAGACGAATTTCGCGATTGAAACTACCTTACTGCAAATAGCCGCAATCGGGCAAGGCGGAGCGCAATCAGCTCGACATTCGACACGCCTTTTTCACGCGTCGTTAAATTCCCGCGTACAATTCTCCGCGTAGAGACTCGAAAGAAGGTCTATGAAATTCCCCGGATTTGAAAACATCGATGCGGGTGTCCGCTCAGCGATCCTGATCTCGGTCGCCGCAGCCTATTTTGCGTTCGATATCGGATTCGAGTTCGGCGCCCATGGGACAATTTTCTTCGAGAAGGTCTTCTTCGTGTGGAGCATTTCTCTCGCTCTGCTGCTCATTTTCGTCATCATCCCGAAGAAAGTCCTCCCGGTTCCACCAACACTCTGGTTTGCAACGGCTATCCCGACGCTGTGGCTCCTTGTCGGGCTTGCAAATCGTGCCGCGCCCGACGAAATCCTGGTCCGCCACGCCCTGACGATCCTCGGATTTCTGGCTGTGCTCGTCTGTTTTCCCTATATCGTGTTCGTAATTACCTCGGTGATCTATCCGGATTTCACCCGGATGAACAGAAACGCACCGAAAGTAGGCATCCTGATCGTGATCGGGGTGATGGTGCTTGCGGGGTACCTGGTCGGCTCACATCACGATTTCTTCCTGACCTGCGAAGATTTCGAGATTGCCGGGCAGCACATTCCGGCCGATTGCAGCAAGAATTGACGGTTACCGCGTCGCCATGCCGCGTCTCCTCAAAATCGCACTGAGTCTCGTCGGGGCCATCGTTCTGATTATCGTCGGTGCGGCAATGGCGGCACATCTCCTGGTGTCGCGACACGACAATCAGTTCCTGCGCAACAGAATCGAAGCACGGACATTCGCAGCAACGGGCTTTCGCCTGCAGGTTCGCGGGCCGCTCGAGTTGCCATATTCGCTCATGCCAACGGTCGTTTTCCGCGACGTTGTGCTCGACAACCCGGAGTACGAGGGCGAGGTCAGTGTGCTCGAAGCCGAAGAGTTGCGGATACAATTTGCAGTTCTGCCACTGTTGCGTGGTGAGGTCCTGGTTTACGAATCGTCGCTCTCCACCGTCAAGCTGAACCTGGAAGTAGACGAAGATGGCGACGAGAACTGGATCTCGGGAGGCCAAACCGGATCAGCGACCGGGTTAGGCGCGCAGCTGGCCGTGCATACGGTCGATCTGCATCAGCTGGACATCTCCTACCGAAACAGGGAAACCGGCACGGAGTTCGAGGTCGGTCTGAAGGATGTCAATCTGCGCGCACCCCTGTTCGACGATCAGATACAGATCAGGATGCTGGCTGACTACGCAGGAACACCGATCGAGATCAGCGGCAGCCTGGGATCCAGCGAAGACATCCTGAGCGGCAACGCGTTTCCGATCGATCTCGACGCTGACGTTTACGATGTCGATATCGACCTGAGCGGCCGCATCGACAGGATCGAGGACGGCGAGTTCAGCAGCCTGTTGCTGCAACTCGACGTCGAAGGCAGAGACCTGCGCGATCTCGAAGGCATTGCAGGCGTGACGTTCCCGGAGACGTCGAACTTTTCTGCGACATCAAACCTCACGCTGGACGAAGAATCGGTCGTCGTTTCCAACCTGCTCGCCGTGGTCGAGTGGCAGGGCAGTGAGCTCGAACTGGCCGGTGACGTTGCAGACATCGAAGAGTTCGCGGGGATCGACATGGCTGTCTCGGTCTCAGGAAGTGACGCCAGGCAAATATCCGCGATCCACGATTTACCATGGTTGCCGGAAACGGACGCGTACAAGCTGGCGGGCACGGTGCGGGGCAATTGGCCGGAGCTGGAGGCAACAGAGATTCACGCCCGCGTGGAGCGTAATGACGTTGTCGCAGAAGCGGTCGGAGCGGTGATGGATGTCGCTGATCTTGCCGGCATCGACCTGGAAGTATCCGTACGTGGTGACGATCTCGCTGACCTCGCTGAACTTGCGGCGGTGGCGATGCCGCAGACGCAGTCCTACCAGTTGCAGGGACGGATCAACGGCGCCTGGCCGAGCCTGTCAGCGACCGAGCTGGACGCGTCCCTGCGTAGAGGTGACTTGCAACTGGATTTGACGGGTGGGATCGATGATCTTGCTGCGGTGTCCGGCTTCGACATCGCTCTCGTCGCGAGTGGCGGTGATGTCTCGCAGATATCCGAACTGGACGAATACGATCTTCCGAGTACGGACTCGTTCGACCTCGACGCGCGCCTTGGAGGAGATTCGAACTCGATTTCAGCGGCGATCAACAAGGCGAGTGCAAGGCATGGCTCGCACGAGGCAGTGTTAAGTGGAGTGATCGGTGAGGTGATGGCGTTCGGCGACCTCGATCTGGAGTTGGAAGTAAAGGGTGGCAATGCCGCTGAGCTGAACGCCGTGATGGGGTTGAATGTTCCACCAACCGACAATTACCAATTGACGGCCGATCTGGCTGACGGGCCTGACGGGATATCGGCGAGTAACGCGATACTCGTCGGTGAATTGCCCGGCGCCAGGCTCGACATTCGGGGCAGCGTCGGCCGAATCATTGATTTGTATGACGTCGATCTGATGATTCATGCAGCGACGGATGACCTGTCGAGCCTGCAGCGTTATGTGGATTTCGATCTCGCCGTTTCCGAGCCCGCCGAGGTAAGCGGGCGCCTGCGGGGTACGGCGCCCGACATGAGGCTCGATGAGTTCACAATTCGATCAGGCCGAACGCTGGTCAAGGGGTCGGTCGCTATTCACGTCGATGACCGCCTGTCTTTCGAGGGCTCCGTATCTTCCGGCGTCATCGACATCTCGCCCTACCTGGTAGCAGCACGCGACGAAGCCCAGAACAAAGCGGCAGCACGTAGCGACAAGGTGTTTTCTGCCGAACCGATCGATCTGTCGTTCCTCGATCACTTCGACGCGCAGATGACCCTGGACAACGTGGAGTTGTGGTCGTCGGCTGACAACGCGCACGTCGAGCAGGCGACAGTTGCACTGGCCGGGGGCTCATTGTCAGTCGAGCCACTGCGAATGACGCGTGACGACGCGACATTCAGCGTTCATTTCCTGTTGGATCGAAAGGCTGTACCACGCTACGAACTCGACATGACCGTCGAGAACGTGAATCTCGCCACGTTCCTGAAAGACGTGCGCGCCCGGGAAATCTACGAGGGCCGCTTTGATCTTGCGCTCGAACTCGAAGGCCTTGGCGTGTCAGCTCGAGACATCGCGGCGAGCCTGAATGGCAATGTTGCTGCGTTCGTCAGCGAAGCTCACGTACCGCAGGTGAGTACCGTTCTAAGTACTGTGGACCTCCTGTTCGAATTATTGCCGTGGGTCCAGCGTCGCGACGACCTCGTCGTTAATTGCGGAATCAGCCAGGTCGAGTTTGACCGGGGTCTGGCCACGATCAAATTGCTGTACGTCGATTTCCGGCAACTGACGATGATCGCAGGCGGTACCGTCAATCTCCGTGATGAGACGCTGAGACTGCGGTTTGCGCCGCGGCCGAAGAAGCGCCGGTTTCTCGCGCACAACATCGATATCACGATGCGAGGTAGCCTGGCGGAGCCGAGAGTCGCGTCGGCAGGGGCTACGAAGGCGGCGGCGACAGCGTACGGCAAGTACGCACTCGTCGGCCCGTTCGGGCTCCTGGTCCCCACTGGCCGGGCGAAGACGCATCCCTGCGTCGGCAGCCTGCAGGAATTCCGGCAGCAGCAGGCGGAGGCCGAATAAGCAATAGGTGTAGAGCAATCAGTACATTAACGGAACCCTTGCAAAGGCGGTTTTCGGTAAGCTGGAAAATGGGCTCGATTAGGGTGAGAATGATCGTCCGCTCGTCCTGGAGTCATTCCCCTGCGGTCTGGCGACCTGTGAAATTGACGGAAATCGGACACAGGTCTTTGCGCCGGACCCGTACCATCTGGTGGCAGCCAAGAATTATAATTGAGCAAGTATTTCAATCGTGGAGATCGAAAATGTCTGTAACACGTATTAGTTTCGTAGTCCTCCTTTGTGGCATTTGTCTGTCTGGAACAAGTGTCGCTCAGGAATTAATGGTTTTCCCGAACGAGGATCAGTCCAAGGAACAGCAGCAACAGGATGAGTTCACCTGCTACAACTGGGCCAAGGACGAGACGGACTTCGATCCGATGGCCGTGCCTACGGCAACCGAGCCACCGCCGCAGCAGGAGGCGCAGAAAGGTGGCATCGGACGTGGTGCGGTTCGCGGAGCCGCGATTGGAGGAATCATTGGTGGTTCTGACGATGCCAAGACAGGCGCAGCCGTGGGTGCGGCTGCGGGCGGCATGCGACGCAATGACCAGAAACGCAAGGAGCAGGCAGCCCAGCAGCAATGGGAACAGGAACAACAGCAAATCTATGCTGACAAACGCAACCGTTACAATCGCGCGTATGCGGCTTGCATGGAAGGCAAAGACTATACCGTTCGCTAGGAACACCGGAGAGACACTGAGATGAAAACAATCATGAATAAATTGCTACTGGTTACAGCCGGTCTGTTCGGTGCAACGACGGTTCTGGCGGATTTCGATGGTTCGGAGCCGCTGATATGTTCATTTGCACAGATCATTGAATGCGACTACGGGGCCGAGTGCGTGTCGGTGACTAACGAGAGCATCGACGCACCCGACTTCGTCGAATTAGATTTCAAAAAGAAAAAATTCGTCGCGACGACGGCCGGAGAAAGCACCGAGCCGGACGATATCGACAATATCGAAGACCTGGAAAACCATTTGATAGCGCAAGGCGTGCAGGGCACAAGGCGTACCGATCCGCTCGGCTGGTCAATTTCCATCAACCAGACGACAGGACGTGCAGTCCTGACGGCGTCGGGCGACAACGCGGGCTTTGTCGTATTCGGGGCGTGCATGCCGAAATAGTAAGCGGCACCCGGACCTGGGAAGCAAGAAACATCCAATCAGCAGGATACGACCATGATGAGCAAATTCAAATGGGCGCTCTTGAGCGTCGCGTTATGTATGACAACGGTAGTTTGTGCTGACGAGACCATAATCCAGTCCGGTTTCATGACCGACTACACGCAACTGACAAAGCTCGATGATGGCACGGCGGACTTTCGCTATACGGTGGATGATGTTGAAGAGCTGGTCGCTAAATACAACGCGCTCATGATCGATCAGCCTGAAGTATTTATCGCGGCGGATTCGCCCTATCGCGGTGGTAAGCCGACAGACCTCGAGGCGCTGGCTGATGCCTTTCGTGCAGGACTGACCTCCGCTCTTTCGGAGGACTTCTACATCGTCGAGCAGACTGGCCCGAATGTCATGTACGTACGGGTAGCAATATCGAATCTGAAGCTCAAGAAAAAGAAGAAGAGCATACTGGGTTACACACCGGTTGGCCTGGTCGGCGGTGCCGTGAAAGGTGCGGTAACAACAGATATCGCCAAGAAGACGGATCTTCAGGAAGCCGTAATGGAATTCGAGATATTCGATAGTGAGACGGGCGATCGCCTGATAGCGATTATCGATCATATTGGCGAAGATCGAAAGGCACCGGCAACGTGGGAGGAGCTTGAAGCGGCAGCGTTCAGATATGGAAGCCTGGCGCGGTGTCGCCTCAACAACGCAACCTTGCCACCAGAATCTCGTGCTGACTGTTTTGCCGAATTCAGGGAGGACGAGGGGCAGCGATAGTACGATAACGCGCGATATCTACCAGCGTCGCACGCGACCCGTGTCCATGTGCACGAAGTCCGACTGTTTGTAGAAGCCGACGCCACCGCGTTTCATTTCCAGCGCGGTGTCCCTGAGATACTCGGTGGGGACGCCGCGCAGTCTTACGTCGATCGCATTGCCGAGCAGGTGCTGGCTGTTCCTGGCTACGCCGCCGCTTTTTCCGCGCAGCATCTCGTTGGTCTTCGGTGAGCGATAGGCCGAAATAACTTCATACGTTCCATCGCTGTCGAGTTCATTGCGGACGTCATACAGGATGTCCAGCAGCCCGGGGTCCATCTCGGCAATGTCGCCCGTACGGAAATCCTTGAGGAAACGGTTGATCTCGTCGAGGGAAGACTCGACGTATACGCCGTTCTGATAATAGACGACATCCAGGCTTAGCCCGGTGTGTGTGTGGTAGAAGGACAACTGTCGGGCATCTGCCGCACGGACGTCGCGCGGCGGCGCAACGGTAGCCGTTGCTGCAAGCCCGACCAGGGCCAGTCCCAGTAATGTTCGTTTCTGCGTCTTGGTCATCGTAATTTATTCCGTCCGGGAAAAGTCACCTCCCCGGGAAACCCGCGAATATTAGCATTCGACCGGAGCTTCGTTGCGTACCGGCGTCACAAGTGAGCTATTATCGGGCCGCTACTCAGCATCTCAACCGAGGTTTTGAACACTATGTCCCGAATTCCTCAATCCTGTCTGGTCATTTTGCTGGCCCTCTTATTCATTTCAGCCCAGGCCGACGAGGTCGCCGATCGTGAGGCGATCCTGGTCGAAATCGAACAGCTGCGTTACACGGGGCACCTCAGCGTGGGCGACGTCGATGTGGCCTCCGGTGAGTTGCTTGCCGAGGTCTACGAGCGGCGTGGTTTCGAGCCTGCGTGGTCCGGAATTGGCCGGCTAGCATCCCTGATCGAACTCGTCAGGGCCACCGCCGCCGATGGCCTCGACCCGGAGGATTATCACCTGTCGAAACTCGACCGCGTCCACGAGATGCTCGTCAACGGCCGCGAACTGAACGCGGTGGAGCGTGCCGCCCTCGATATTGCTATGACGGACAGCCTGATCCGGCTCGGCTACCACCAGCGTTTCGGGAAAGTGAATCCGTACGATCTGGACCCGACCTGGAATTTCTCTCGGGAACTCAAGGGGCGGGATCCGGCGACGGTTATCCAGGAAGGCATCGACGCGGAATCGCTTGCGGATTTTCGGGACGAGGTGTTTCCGCGCGTTCCGTTGTACCGTAGCCTGCAGGCCAAGCTTGCCGAGAATCGCAGGATCGCAGAGGCGGGCGGCTGGCCACAGGTACCAGCCGGGCCGACGTTGCGCCCCGGCGATGCCGATGATCGCCTCGAGGTATTGATGCGGCGTCTTGCTGTGACTGGTGACATGCCCGTTGGGGCAAGAGCGGACCTCTCGACCTACGGCGGCGTGCTTGAGACCGCGATCAAGAACTTCCAGGAACGTCACGGCCTTGATGCCGATGGGATCATCGGTCCCGCGACACTGGCTGCCTTGAATGTGCCGGTTGAAAAACGCGTTGACCAGCTACGGGTCAACCTGGAGCGTGCACGCTGGGTAACCGACAACCTCGAAGATGATTTTGTCATCGTGAACATTGCGGGTTTCAGAGCGTACATATTTCGTGATCGCAAAGAGGCATGGTCGACGCGCGTAATGGTCGGCAAGACTTATCGCAAGACCCCCGTCTTCCGTTCAGAGATGAAGTACCTCGTGTTCAACCCGACCTGGACCGTGCCCTACAGTATCGCGACGAAGGACCTGTTGCCCGCTATTCAACGAGACCCGCAGTATCTCGCGAATCGCAACTTCGTGGTCAAAAACAGGGACGGTAATATCATCGACCCTGCTACGATCGACTGGAATGCGCTGAGCCGGCGTAGCTTCCCTTACACGCTGGTGCAGCAGCCGGGAACGAACAACGCGCTGGGAGAGATCAAGTTCATGTTCCCGAACAAGTACGCCGTGTACCTGCACGACACGCCGAGCAAGTCGCTGTTCGGACGGACGGCGCGGGCTTTCAGTTCGGGTTGCGTCCGCGTCGAGCACCCTTTCGATTTCGCCGAGCAGTTGCTCGGACCGGATGGTTGGGATGCCGAGCGAGTCCAGGCGGAGCGCATGCGACGTGAAACGAGGTCGGTAGTATTATCGAAGCCGATGCCGGTACTGCTCCTGTACTGGACGGCTGAGGTGGGGGCCGACGGGCAGATTCGTTTCTACGAAGATGTCTACGAACGCGACCAGGCGATTCTCGATGCCCTGAACGCAGAGTTCCGGATCAGTTTGCCGACCTCATGACAAAGGTGTGAAGCAATGTTTAAATCAAATGTAAGACTGACGCTGATGGGATTGTTCGTTCTTGCCGCCTGCGCGGCACCGGTCGAAGAGCCCGAAAGAGCGGGTTTTCTGAGTGATTACTCGAAACTCGAGTTGGTTGAGGACGATCATCTCAGCTACGTCGGCGACCGCATGGGCGAATACGACAGCTTTATCATCGATCCGATTGTCGTGCTGTATGAACGGGACCCGGAGAACCCGACGTTCAGCGACGAGGAGATCGAGAAATTCAAGGCTTATCTTGTCGCGGAGCTGACGGAGCAACTGACGAAGGGTGACGGTTATTCGGTGGTCACGGAGCCCGGGCCGGGTGTTGCCCGACTTCGTGTGGGCCTGACCGAAATCGACGAAACCATCGGTGTGTTGAACCTCTCGATCTATACCAAGATCACGGGGCTGGGACTCGGCGGCGTCTCGGCCGAAGGTGAAATGGTCGATTCCGTGACAGGAGAGCAGATTGGAGCGCTGGTGCGCTGGGGAACGGGCAGCAGAGTCCTGAAGGCCGGACTAACCCCCACGGGTGACGCCAAGATTGCAATCGACAAGTGGGCCAAAAACGTGCGCAAGATATTGGACGAGCATCACGACAAACCGTGAACGTTGCTACCGGACCGGGCAATTGGCCGCGGTAGCTATATCTACTTATGTTGGCACATCGGGGGTAGTGCCAAAGTACGGACAGGTTGCGATTTACTAATGCAGCCGTTAACATTTTTCCCGGCAAAGGTTTAGCAGCCGGAACAATCAGTTCCGAGTCTTAGGAGCATACGATGTCTTCCAATTTTGTGCGATCACAAAAATTGACAATCGCAATGATGGTACTTTGTAGTGCCGCTATGTTTACACCTGGGCTGGCTACAGCGCAGCAGAGCAGTGATTCGTATTTTCGGGTTACACCTTATCTCTGGTTGCTGAGCATGGATGGCACGACGGCAGTTCTGGGTCAGGACACCGATGTCGATATGAGTTTCTCGGATATCTGGGACGTTTTGAATATCGCTTTGTCGGTCAACATGGAATGGAAAACCCAAGGCAACTGGTTCTTTGTTCTTGATCCAATGTGGGCGGACCTCGAAGCGGACTTCGCGATTCCGTCTCCGCCGGCCCCTCTCCCAATTACCGGCAAGATTGAAATCGAGCTCATTATCGCGGATGCGATGGTCGGGTACTACTTCACGGAAAACTTCGGTATCTATGCCGGGGCAAGGTACTACGATCAGGACATAACGATCGTCCCCGACGGGCCGGCGCCCTCGGTCCCTCTTGGTGATGACTGGACGGACTTCCCCCTCGGAGTCAGGGCGAATGGCAAGATCGGTGACAAATGGTCCTTTATTGGCGAAGCCGATGTTGCGGTCGGTGGCGACTCGGATTCTGCTTTTTACGCGCAAGCAATTTTTTCGCGACATTTCGGTGAGAACAAAGGCCTGAATCTGGGCTGGCGCTACTATGACGTCGACTATGAATCCGGCAGCGGCCTGACGCGGTTTAAGTGGGATATGGCTCACTCGGGCCCGGTTGTCGGTTTCTCCTGGCTGTTCTGATAGCACCACCTCGTCGAAATATTCGGTGAGTTCGCTTAATTCTTTGTCCGTGAAAACCTGCCCATCGGGAGGCTGTCGAAATGTTATGACAACGGGATCGATGACAAAGTTTGAGACGTCTCCCGCGGAGTCATCGACGAACTGCAGCATGTAGTCATCAATTCTTTCGAGCTGCGAGTAGTCACTTAAAAATCCACTATGGCGGATTCATTTGCCGCTCCTACTCACTGCCTAGTTTCTTTATGTTTTCGATAGCCCGATCCCATGCGTAAACAAACTGAAGCCGTATCATGCTGGTATCGATGTCGCTATCACCAAAGACGTTCGAGCTGAAGCTCGTTCGTATGGTCACGTTGTCCGTCACAGAGAAATTCAACGTGAAACCTAAATCTCCGATCTCAATGTCGCTTCCCAAGTTGACACCATTGATTTCTGATTGGAAACCATTGCGGTAGAGCAGATCGATGGATCCAAAAAAGTGCCGGGTAAAGTCGTGTGTCCAGTGTGCTTCGACTTGCCACATGGCATCGTTCTGCAATTTCTGTCCCAAAAAGTCGTCATTCTCGGCAAACAGCCAGACCGACGGCACCACTTCCAGGCTCGACATGTATCCGGCCGTAAAAACACGGAAGTGATACTTGAAAGGGAAGGCGACTCGCCCGTAAAGCCGGTTCAAACCCAGGTTCACTACTTTGTCATCGTCGTATTGCCCGAGCGGCACTCCCAACATAAAGGCAGCATCGAGGGTCCAGGTCGGTTCGTAATTCAGATAATCGAAGATGGCATTTATCGGCGGCGTACCAAAAAGATTTACGTCGAGCTGTACTGACGGGTCAGCGTAGCCGGAGGCAGATTGACTAAATGAAGAACCTGGTGTGACACCGGGCGGCAGGAATTCGGGGGGGGTGATGGTGGTATCGAATTCTACATCGACACTGCCGCCAATAAGATTAGCGCTAAGTATCGACGGCCTATCGAAAAGCGTCATATGACGCGCCCAGCTCAAGACAAAGATACTGGCCTCGGCGTCGGCTGCAGGGTAGATGTAGTGGGATGGATCGAATTGCAGCGCATCGGAGGCTTGCAGGTTCATGTTGAGGTATTGGACTGATATTACGTTGGTGCCAGCCCTTCCTTTCCAGTAGGTACGTGCACCGTCGTCTTGAGCATTCGTCGGTCCGGAGATCAGCGGGCCGGCAAGCGCAAATGTGACAAGAGCCAGGACTCGGGTAGAGTAATTTACTATTTTCATGCCAAATACCTTCTTATTGACTGAGAAGTTCGATCAGCTTCTTGTGAGGAATCTTCTCCAGGCCACGAACCGGTGGATAGCTATCGGCTTCTTGGACCGCTGCGGGAAGCGCCTTTTGGGCACCTTCGTACGGCGACCGATTGCCGAGGATTACGCCGTTCATCTCCACGTACTCATCCCATAGCGCGATGAGCTCTGCTCTTTTCTCTGGGAACTTCTCGGACAGGTCGTACTGTTCCCCGGGATCGGCATCGAGATTGAATAACTGCCAGTCCCAGGTACCGAAGGGTTGGAAGTGCCAGCTGATTTTCCAGTCCCCCTGGCGAATCGCGCGATTGCCGAATAACTCGAAGCCCAGCCAATCGTCCGGGCCCCGGGTAGATTGCACTTCACCGGCCAGCATCGGCGACCAGGACTTGCCTTGCATTGGCACGATGTCACGACCCTGGAACGTAGCCGGGTGCTCGATGCCAGCCAGTGCCAACAGCGTCGGCGTAATATCCATGACGTGCAAAACGTCGTTTGTATTCAGTCTGCCGGCGCCTTGAACTCCGGGCCCACTCACGATCAGCGGTGAACGTGTGCCGCCTTCCGTGACGAATCCCTTGTAAAGCCGGAACGGTGCCATCGAGACCTGCGCCCAGGCCGGACCGTATTCAGCGAACGAGCCCCTGCGCCCAATGTAATTGTGGCCCGATTCGGCGAAGTTGGCCGCCGCATGCAAATAGCCCATGGAGCCGGCACGACCTGCAATCATCCCGACCAGGTCGTTTCCTTCTGCCCCGTTGTCGGAGAAAAAGATGACCACCGTGTTGTCGTACTCGCCGATCTCCTTCAGATAATCGAATACGCGCCCGATCTGGTCGTCCATGTATTCAACCATCGAGGCATATATTTCCATTTTGCGTCCCATTGAAATACGGGCTCCAGGTGCAAGCATCGACGCTCGAGGCAGGAAAAACAGGCGCTCGGCGGTGCTGACGCCTTCTTCCAAAATACCCAGTTCCCGCATGCGAGCGAGACGACGCATTCGAATGACATCCCAGCCTTCGTCGTACTGGTTCTTGTAACGCCGCAGCCAGTCATCTGGTACTTGCAGCGGTCCGTGGGGAGCCGTAAATGCCATGTAGGCGAAAAAGGGCTTGCCGTCGCCATGACCTTCCTCAATAAACTGAATAGTCTTGTCGGTGTAGTTTTTTGTTGAATAGAAATCCTTCGGCAGTTTTTCGACCGGCCGGCCGTCTTCCGTGTACGGGCCTTTTGGTATCTGCCATTCAACGTTCCACCCGTCGCTGAAGTGATCGCCGCCTCCGACAAGCAAGGAAAAATCGCGCTCGAAGCCACGGGCATGCGGTATTTGGTCCGGCTGAAGACCAAGGTGCCATTTCCCGGCCATGTAGGTGTGATAGCCGCTATCTCGCAATAGGGAAGCGACCGTGGCAACACGCTTGTTGAGCACACCCTCGTAACCTGGTTGTCCTACCTGGTTCGGCGCTAACAACTCGCCCATATTGCCCAGTCCGGCAATATGATTGTCCGTTCCGCTAAGCAGCATTGATCGGGTAACCGAGCAGGTAGGGCTAACGTAGAAGTCGGTAAAGCGCATCCCCTGCTGCGCAAGATCGTCCAGTACCGGCGTGTTGATTTCGCCGCCGTAACTTCCCAGGTCTGAATAGCCCATGTCATCCGCAACGATCACGAGAAAGTTGGGTCGTTCGCTCTGCTGAGCGACGGCAGTATCTGTGAAAAGAAGCAGAACGCCTGAAGCAATCCATAGGCAAAGCGACATGACAACTTTGCTCGCGTCATTTGCGAAAATGTGTCGTTTAACAACTGAGCAGCTGTCTATGTTTCGTCGTCGCATGTTCTCTATCTCCAAACTTCTATCCGGTTTCACCGTTAATGAGTAACTTGATGAAAGTTGATGCCCCGCGAATTTCCGCACCTCTTTCACACAGCGCTCGAATGACCTCCGCGCCCGCGTCGTCAGCAAACATCAGTTTCGAGAGGTCCAGCACGTAGTGGCTCTCCATCGGCTCACATACGGCCGAAAGCTGCGTGATTGCCGTACCTGTCAGCCGACCGGCAACGTGCAAAACAACGTCAGGTCCTTCGGATTCGATGTCGATGCGGATTTCCATTGCTACCTATAGGGCAGCAAATTGCGTGCCACACGCTTTCGGGGGCCTGGAAGAGGTAGCAACTTGTTGATATTAGCGAGGAATCAGTTGAAGAGTCGACGTAAGCTCGTGGCGTGGCAGTATCTATGAGGCCGAAATATCGGCTACGATGTGCCGATATTTCGGCAAATATGGACTCCATGTTGGCCAGGTCTGACTACAATTCCGATATGGCAAAGCAGAGCAACGACGTTACTGGTGTTCAGCCCTTCTTCGGGCTGGTCAACGATATTTCGGCGTTGCTTGTCGGCGCTCGATCAGCCGAGATTGACACAGCGCTGGATGACTGCCTGAAGAGGCTTGGCGAGTATTTTGATGTACACCAGGTTGCGCTGGGCCAGATTTCAAGGTCAGGCGAGCTCCTTCCCACTCTACGCATGTGGGGCGATGCTCCCGCCGTCAATTTTCTGATGGTCGACCCGCCCGGCCCGGAGGTGGTCACTTATTTTGCCCGCAATGGATCTGTGATCTGGAACAGCCTGGAGGATCTCGACGAGCTTCCACAGTGGCGCGAGCACTGTCGACAAGCCGGGGCCCTGGCGGGAGCAATGTGGTTACACCGTGATTTTGGATCTCACGTTGAAGGGCTGGCGCTGTCCACGCCCAGTTCGAAAGTATGGCCGGAAGATACGGTCGAATGTCTCGGCGCGCTCGGCGGCGTGTTGTTCAACGCATTTTACCGTCGACAAGCAGAGGCCGAGACGGAGCAATCGCATCGTCTGCAGGTAGTTATCTCTGACGTTACCGCAAAAATGGTGTGTATAAGAAATGACAGGATGGATGCGAGGATTGGTGATGCGCTTGAAAATATTGGCAGAGTTTCAGACGCTGACTTATGCGTTTTCCTGCTGAGTAATTATCCGAATTCCGACATTTACGACGTAAACCACGAATGGTTCGTTGACGCCGTAGGCGGACCTAACTTTGTCGGTGTCAGCCTTGACGATACCTATCCCTGGCTGACCAGGCACCTGAAAATGAGGAAACGAATCCGTTTCGACAGTTCGGACAGTTTTGCGCTTGAAGCACCAGCTGAGGTCGGCTTTTTTGAGCGAACCGGCATCCAAACGATGGTTTGGGAGCCATTCCAGACCGCAGATGGAAGGTACGGTTACCTGGGGTTGGCTAGTGTCGACCGCGGGCGGGAATGGTCGGACAGTACCTTCACGCAACTGGGCTTCTGCGGGAACATTATTGGCGACGCAATCGCACATCAACGCGCGCACCTTTCCCTGGAGCAAGCCTTCAACGAGATCGAGGGCCTTAAAGAAAGACTCGAAGTAGAGAATGAAATGCTGCGGCAAGAGGTCGAGGACGTGTACGCTGAAGACGAACTCATCGGCAAGAGTCATGTCTTTCGAGTCGTTATGCGCCAGGCTGAGCAAGTTGCACCCACAGATTCAACCGTGCTCCTGCTGGGCGAAACAGGTACCGGTAAGGGTCTTTTAGCCCGCAGAATTCATGAGCGAAGCAAACGTAGCCAAAGCCCGTTGATTACCGTGAACTGCGCAGCCCTCCCGACATCACTTATTGAGAGCGAGCTTTTCGGACATGAAAAGGGCGCGTTCACTGGCGCAATAAATAAGAAACTCGGACGCTTCGAGTTGGCGCACGGTGGCACGATTTTCCTCGACGAAGTTGGCGACCTGCCCATCGAGCTCCAGGCCAAGCTGTTGAGAGTTCTTCAGGATCAGGAATTCGAGCGGCTCGGATCATCGACCACGAAGACAGTGGACGTACGGGTAATTGCGGCGACCAACCGGAATTTGGACCAGTTGATAGAGCAGGGCGATTTTCGGGCCGATTTATATTATCGGCTTGGTGTATTTCCAATTCGAGCCCCGGCGCTTCGCGAACGCCGCGGCGACATTCCGTTACTCGTCTGGTTCTTCATTTCTGAGTTGCAACATCGGCTCGGCAAGGAAATTAAAGAAATCTCGGCACGCGCGATGGACGTTCTTACTGCTTATGAATGGCCCGGAAACGTAAGGGAACTCAAGAACATCATCGAAAGGGCCATGATCCTGTCCCCAGGGTCTGGGCTGCAATTGGACGACTGGTTCCCCGGGCACCGTGCGTTCACCGATATTTCTCTTCAGGCGCATGAACGGAGCGGCGAGACCATCGAAGAAGTTGAACGATTACACATCGAAAAAGTGCTGGTGGCGTGCGATTGGAAGATTCGCGGAGAGGGCGGCGCAGCCGAGCACCTCGGACTCAAGCGCACCACCTTGCAGTCGCGAATGAAAAAACTCGGTATCCAACGGCCGAAAGCCTGACGGGCCAATTCGAGTGCCGATATTTCGGCCGCGAAAGCAGGTCACCTCGACACGGTCGTCAGACATCCTCTGTAAATATTCCGCTATATCAATGCGATAACGCATGAGTGTGCGAAAACATTTCCGTCGGCACACATTTTGCAGCATTGGACGTATCAGGAACCAAATCCGGAGGCGTCCAAATGAACTTCTTTTCGAAACGCAGATTGCTCAGCGGCTTTTCTTTGCCGTTCGTTCTACTCACAGGCGCTGGTATGCAGGCGGCAGTCGCCCAGGAGGAACAGCCATCGCTGAGCGTGTCTCAACAAGAGGTCGCAGAGCTCAAAGAGCTGCTAAACCAGGCCAGGCAGGAGAGAATAGATGCGGCTGTTGAGGGAAATAAGACCGGAACAGACCCACGCGATTTTTCTCTCAAGTGGATGCCCTTTTATCGCTTCCAGGAATTGGAAAACGGCCTGACACAGCAAGATCTGACGGCGTTCGGTACCGTGCCGTTCACCCCTGAACTTGGAATGTTCTTTGAAGTGCCGGTTGCCCAGTACCGTGATTTCAGCGATGTGCCGGGAGTCCCCTCAGGCACCGATGCTATCGGCATCGGAGACATCGATCTCAAGTTTTTGTGGAACCCGAAATCCTTGGGCTTCAACTACGGTAAAGACGGAAAAAAGAGCGGCAGTATATTGCTTGGCACCGATTTTGTTTTGCCCACGGCGACTGATGATGCGCTGGCCGGCAATGCCTTGCTGTTCGCACCGATAGTAGGCGTTGTCGTGGACATGCCTTTGCATGGTTTTTTCGCAATGTTGAATCTTTACTACGTTGATGTGTACAAAAAGGACGCAGCGCCCGATACGTCGCGGTACGTTGGACGATGGTTCTATATGCAACCCTTGACGCCACCGGGCAAATGGTGGGGCGGCCTCTATCTAATGCCTGAATTTCAGCCGATTTACGATTTCGAGACCGATGACTTCTCCTCATGGATTGGTCTCGAGTTCGGCAAAATGGTGGCCCCGGGAAAAATCGCTTACATCAAACCCGGCTGGGGTATTGAAAACTCTGAACTCACAGACCGAAAGAATACTTTTGAAGTCGGATTTCGGTGGTTTTTCTAGTGAGATGTATGACAAGCGGGCTCTGACCCCTTTTTCTACTCGCGTCCGGTCGTAGGTTTCTCCTGGTAGTTCTGAGAACGTTTCGCAAGAACTGCAGTACATAGCTCCAGAAAGGCCGGCGAATGCCGGCCTTTTTTGTTTATATTGACGTATCCGACGATTGGAGGCAGATCCATGCCCAGGTCATTGTTTGATCTCCATACCCTGGTTTCCCGGAAGGTTCTCGTTGCCTTATCCGCGATCATGCTACTAGTCATATCTGGAAGTTTCGGGGTGACGTTCGCTCAGGAACCGAATACCGAGCGCCCGAAAATCGGCCTCGTCCTCGCAGGCGGCGGCGCGCGTGGTGCGTCGCACGTTGGTGTGCTCAAAGTGCTCGAGCGTGAACGCATTCCGATTGACTACGTTGCCGGCACCAGCATGGGTTCCATCGTCGGTGGTATGTATGCGTCCGGAATGCCGCCCGAAGAAATCGAGCGACAGATGGCCGCTATCGACTGGGACGATGTTTTCCACGACAAGGTAGACCGCGAGGATCGCTCCTATCGTCGCAAGACAGACGATAGACTTTGGTTGTTCGGCGCCAAACCGGGCTTTTCAGAGGGCAAACTAAAGCTACCACCGGGACTGGTACAGGGTCAGAAGATCGGCCTGCTGTTGACGTCGCTGACATTGCCGGTGGCCGAGATCGAGAGTTTCGACGATCTGCCCATCCCGTTCCGGGCCATCGCGGCCGATATTCAGACGGGTGAGAAAGTTGTGCTGGATTCCGGCAATCTCGCGAAGGCAATCCGCGCGAGTATGGCGGTCCCCGCTGCGTTGTCACCCGTACCATGGGATGGTCGTCGGCTGGTCGACGGTGGGATAGCCAGTAATCTCCCAGTCGAAGTGGTCAAGGACATGGGCGCTGACATCATAATCGCCGTCGATCTTGGAGAAGCCCTGAGCGAGCACGAACTCGGCGAATCGCTACTCAGCATCGTCGACCAGTTGACCGGCATGCTCGTTCGCGACAATGTCGAGAGGGAACTCGCGATGCTGGAGGAGTCGGATATCCTCATCCTGCCGGATCTTGGCGATATCGGTAGTGGCGACTTCGATCGCGTCGTCGAGGCGATACCACCGGGGGTTGTTGCTGCCGAGTCGAAGCTCGACGAGCTGCAGCAACTCAGTATCAGTGCCTCCGAATATACTGCACACGTCAATGCCCGGCGCAAACCGCGCACGGATATGCCGATTATCGAATTCGTCGAGTTCAACAACAGTACCAGCGTGTCCGACGAATTTTTGTTGGGGCGGCTGAAGACAACAATGCGCGGTGATCCCGTTGTCGGCCAGCCGCTCGACGTCGAGCGTATCGAGCAGGCGATCAATGAGTTGTATGCTCTGGACATATTCGCGCATGTCGCCTACGAGTTGGTTGAGGAAGACGGGCGCTACGGATTGCGGTTAAACGCGATCGAGAAGAGCTGGGGCCCCAATTACATTCAATTGGGCGCCAAGTGGAATTCCAGTTTTAATGGTAACGGTGTTCTTAGCATTGCTGTCAGTTATCTCAAAACAGAAATGAACAGCTGGAACGCCGAGTGGCGAACTGCAGTAGCGATTGGCGACGAGCCCGGCTTTTTTACCGACTTCTATCAGCCCCTCGGCAAAGGTGCAGACTGGTTTGTGGGCGGACAACTTGTCGGACAAGAATTCAATGTCAATATTTTCGACCAGGGGTCCAACAACATCCTGGAACAAGTCAAAATTGGTCGCATCGGCGCCAGTGCCTACGGTGGCCGTGAATTCGGTCTGTGGGGTAGGGCGTCGCTGCGGTATACGCGCGGCTCGGGTAATCGTGAGATTCGCATTGGTGACCCGGCAACTCCCGATCAGGATTTCGACATCGGTGAGCTGGCGGTTCAATTGGAAGCGGACCGGATGGACAATCGGTTCTTCCCAAAGTCCGGGCACACCGCATCCGCGTTATACCGGTTCAGTGATACATCGCTTGGTGCGACGAGCGACTTCGAACAGGTTCTGGTTTCAGGCAGCATCGCGCGGTCGCGCGGTCGCCATACGTTGTTATTCTATGGGGACTACAAGAGCACGATCGAAGGTACTGCACCGCCGGAACGCCTGTTTCGTGCAGGGGGGCTCTTTAACCTGTCCGGCTTCGAATATAACCAGCTAAGCGGGCAGAACTTCGCACAACTGGGCGCTCTCTACCGCCGCGACTTCATCGACATGGGGATTATGGAGGTGTCGGCTGGGGTGGGCGTCGATTTTGGCAATGTCTTTCAAAATCGCAGTGACATGAGTTTCGATAATGCCCTGCTGGGCGGCAGTGTCTTCCTGGCTGCGGATACGCCGCTAGGGCCTTTTTACCTCGGTTACGGCCTTGCCGAGACAAGCGAAGGCACATTCTATGTGTCGATCGGAAACGTTCGAAACGACCCGGTCTTGCAGTGACATTGTGATCGCGTCGTCGCTTCGCTCCTCGCGATGACGAAAGCTGTTCATTAACCCCCGCGATGACGAATGCCCTGTCTTTGCGAGCGCAGCGAAGCAATCTCCGTCTTTCGTCGCGTTTCTGTCATTGCGAGGCGCTTCGCGCCGAAGCAATCTCTCACGCAATGGAAAAAATCCCCGCCGTTTACATCCTTGCCAACAAACCCTTTGGCGTCCTGTATACGGGCGTGACCAGCTATCTACCCGGTCGCGTATACCAGCATAAGCACAAGATCGGTAAGGGCTTTACTTGCCGGTACAACGTCGACCGCCTTGTGTACTACGAAGTTTTCGGCGATATGTATGTGGCGATTTCCCGGGAGAAGCAGATCAAGGGCGGGTCACGCGCGAGAAAGATTGCGCTGATAACGTCAATGAATCCCGAGTGGCGGGATTTGTACGAGGAGATATGTGGTTAATAAACCAGATCCCTCGCTATTGCTCGGGATGCCTGCGGCGGATTGCTTCGGCGGCCAGCGGCCGCCTCGCAATGACGGGACGTTGTCATCGCGAGGAGGGCGAAGCCCGACGCGGCGATCTGGCTCCTTGCATCAGGTCGGGACGACTGCGGCGGATTGCTTCGGCGCTACGCGCCTCGCAAAGACAGTTGAGTACGTCATCGCGAGCGCAGCGACGCGATCAGATCCCTCGCCATTGCTCGGGGCGCCTGCGGCGGATTGCTTCGGCGGCCAGCGGCCGCGTCGCAATGACCTTAGCGCGAGAAGCCAAGCGTGAAACGGGCAAAGAAGTCGATCTCGTCACGTTTTCTTGGCTCGCTTTCGAGCTGCTCGAGGTCCTGGCGACCTCGGATGCGGAAATCGAGTGCCAGCTTTTGGGTCTTGCGCCACAGGTAACGGATCTCGATCAGCTCTTCGTTGTCGCGATACTGTGGAGAGATTAGCCAACCCGCGTCGGCCCGACCGTAGTTGATACCGATGCTGTGGTTCGGCCAGATATCCATCAGGCTCGCATACAGGGCCCAGGCGAGGCCGTCGGCGTCGCCCTCGCCAGCCAGATCGACGGCAGCTCGTGTCGGCGTTTCGGGCGCGTAACCGATCTCTGCCGCGATATTGAAACGCCTGCCCTTGGTGCCGAATGGGCGCGCAATAACCGAGCGGGTGACGATCGCGACATAGTCTTCAATCGGTCCAGACTGAGTACCATCTTTCAGGAGGGCGCTCGGCAGATAAGTGATGTCGATCGCACGCTGCGTGAACGGGCCGAGCCGGTTCTGGGTCTCCCATGAGAGAAAATAGGAAACCCGCGCATCGCTGTCCGTGAAATCCAGCGGGCCGCGTCTCACGGAACTCGGCCCGTCCGAGTCATTGTACTCGGCGATCATGTGCGCGATCGATTCGTCTTTCAGGTTATAGGTGCCATGGATACCGTCGGTCCAATTGACATTGAAGCCGTTGCCGTTATTGCGGTCTAGCGACTTCGCGAAAACACCGGCGCGGGTAACGAACTTCGTCTGCAGTCGTCCCAGTGCAACATCGAATCGTTGGCGTCGGAAGACATGGAGGTACAGCTCATCAAAGGTGATTGTTCCATGGTCGATACTGGTTCGGGTATCCAGGTCATTATCGATATCGACACCGGGGTCGCATTCGTCCGTCGTACAGGTCGTCGCAAGACGCGCGTTCCCGATCAACCACTCATTGAGGTTGTAGGACCCTCCGATCCGGAATCGACCGCGAAGACTTTCCTCGGTTTCGCTGGTCCCGTCACGAAAGTCGGTTTCTTCTCGTATGAAGCCGACGCGCAAGTCCCCGCTGATACGCCAGCCTTGCTCCATCATCTGGGTCTGGGAACCACGTGCGGATTCGATAGACCCGACGGAATCATCGAGTGAGCCACTCAGCGAGTCCTCAGGTACGACGAGTTCTGTTTCACTTTCTGCGGCAACGACCGGCGCAGGCTCTTTGTCTTCTTCGGCATCATTCTCCTGCGCGTCCGCGGCAACGCCCAGGAATAGCAGCGGAAGGAGCGCGTACCAAACTGGTTTTGACGAAGAAGAGCCCATGAACCCGGATAATCCGCATTCGGCAGCCGATGTCAATTCGTACGAGTACGAGTTCAGGGTGATGCCGCGTCCAGGTGAAGCGCAAGAAACACAGTGCTCCAGAGCTGAACCGCATTGGACTCGGTCAGGTGACCTTCGCTTTGACCGAACGGGGCAATCACAAACTCGTCCCCGCGTACCGCGAACGACCATAGCTCCGAATTAATGATGTCCTGGCTGGCCGTTATGCCCTGCCAGATCATTTGCCGCGTATTATGCAGTTCTTCCCGAAGTGCTGCGGAAAGATCATCCCGATGTAATTGAGCATCGAGACCAGCAATCATCATCGCCTGCTGCCACGACCAGATTACCGTCCCGTGGTAATGATTTCGCGTGACCAGGGCCTGAGTTTTGGCGTCTGCATAAGCCGGGTTGGCGGACAGAGCTCCGACTGGGGTCGCAAGACCGGCCGGGAATGGTCGGTTCAGGTTCGTAACTAATTCCGTTAGATGTTGTTCCGGCCTGTGCAAGAAAAGCAAATCCATCCCGATATCGGAATGCATAACCGGTATCGGCTCGAACATAGCATCCAGCGCTACGGCATGAAAACTCACGCTATCTTGCGGAATTTCGACAGGAGGGTAGCCGTTCTCGTGAGCATAAGTGACCAATTTTTTTCCAGCCTGCTCCACGGTAACCGAGACTTTGAAATTCCTGGCGGCATTTGCCTCCCACACGGCAGCCATTTGGAGTAACTCTTCCTCACCGGGCAAGGAGTCTGTGTGCCCATCCAGCAAGCCGTTGCCAATAATCTCCGCCGCCGCCCGCAGGGCGGCGGGCATCAGAACGGCATTGACGTCATAAGGGTGCCGGCCGCCAGCCAGACCTTCCTCGCTGTCACGCCAGTTCCCGTCATTGAGTCCATCTTTGATGGAGATGAGATTTGAGCGAACTGGTTCGTTTGCAAAAGCCGAAGCCTGTCTCACTACGAGCTTCAGGTTTTCGTTCAACTTTGCTCGCAGGGGCTCTTGTGTCTTTGTGTTGCCGGACAGAAACTTCTGTGCCCGATCGACGCCGAAGGTCTCGATGTAACTGACGAGGACTGGTGCGAGCATCAGGTTGTCATCGATCATGTCATAGTCGTAGATTGGATCGGCCGATGCCTGATCGTGTTCCGCGATGTTTCGATAGACTGCCAACTCCCCGATTTCCTCTTCGTGCGCCACTTCGCCCTGATCGTTGATCCGCTCAAAAACTGAGCCGAGACCGATTTCAGCAGCCTCCGCGGTCAGGATTGGCATCAGCAATCGAATTGACAAGAGCGTATCTCGCCCGAAATAGGTCAGGAACCGCCAGGACCCGGCCAGCATCTTGTTTTCGTAGGAAAGGAATGCCAGGGAGTTCTCGAGAAGCGCGTTGTCCGATGCGTCGTCAGTCAGCAGGCGGTCGGCGGAAACAGGCTCTTCCAGCGGGTCGCCACTCGCGGCTGCGACCCTGATTTTGAGTCGACCGTCATCGTCGGCGACGAAGTGGAGGCCATCGTCGGTGTCCAGGCGGCCCTCCAGTATCGTCACCTCCATGAGGTAACTGGATGCGCCATCCGGTCGTTCCCTGTAGAAAAGCAGGGACCTCCCATCAACGGTTAGCTCCGGCATCCCGCGCGGCGGCAATTTGGAATAGTTAACAGCCTTGCGCAGAAATCGGACGCTGCCGACGTCTGCTTCCTTCAGCAAGAGTTCCTCGGCTTCAATTGTGATGTCGGCCTGCATGCCGTAAAGAGTTCGACCTGCCGCATCCTGGTGCTGAATAGTCTGTATGTCGGTGACAGGTCCCCAGACCGGATCATCGGCCGCCTTCCCGAAAAACAGGGCGGCGCCACTGTTACCCGCCGGAAAGGCCACGATGAGCCTCGGCGTTGGATGCGTGCGCAGATTCAGATGCCCGGAGATACCATCCTGCCGGATGAAGTGATTTTCGGATTGTCCTTCCGAGACAGAAAAGCGCAGGCCGGTATCCGGTGCTTCCGCGCGATCATCGCCTGGCTGGGTGCAAGCACCCATTGCCAGAAAAAGGGAGGCAAAAGGAAGAATGCGAAGCAGTCTGCCCGCCTGAGTTACCATTCTTTCCCGAGCTTGTGCATCAAGCGTAAAAGCACCGCGTTGGTCCAGCCGAAGCCGTCCTGCACTTCGTACTCGCCCCCGGTTCCCGCCAGGCCGCTCGACTCCACGTTGTACTTCTCGAGGAGGCGACCGTGCTTCTGGTACACGGCTATATTGTCTTTAACCCAGCGACTGGCTCCCGCACGGGCTTCCTCATGAAACCCGTACCGCTCCAGGCCGCAGAATGTGATCCACTGCATCGGCGCCCAGCCGTTGGGGCTGTCCCATTGCTGGCCGGTGTCGTAATTCGAAGTCACCCAGCCGCCGGCTTTCAGGAAGTCGCGGTGGATACATGCCGCAACTCGCTCGGCTTGCTCCGGTGTCGCGATATCGAAGAACAGAGAGTAAGCGGCAGCGATCGAAAAAGTCCCGGTTACCTCGAAGTCGGGCAATGAAAGGTCCATGAACATGCCCGACGCATCGTCGAAGAAGATTGTCTGCAGCAGATCTTTTCGATTATCCGCACGCTCTTCGTAAAAAATGGCATCGGCAGAGGTCCCGTGCGCTTTGCAGACCTTCGCTAACGTTGCCTCGAGGTTATATATCAGCGCATTGAGGTCGACCGGAATGATCTGTGTTGCCCGGATCGTCGCCATGGACTTTCTGTCTGCAAACCAGCGCGGGCTATAGTCCCAGCCTGATTCAGCGCCCGCCCGCACATCGCGATAGAGCTCCTCGGGATCACGGGAGACGGACGCGGCAAGTTCGACGTCCTCGGCGTAACTTTCCTGTCGCGGGATTGCCTCGTCGTCCCAGTAGCGATTGAGAAAACCGCCCGGACATATGACAACACGCCGATGTGCGGGGTTCTCCGCTGAGAGCGTGTCAGCGCCGGCCATCCAGAACTCGTACTCGCGTTTTAGTTGCGGCAGGAACCGGCCGTATACGGACTCGTCTTTCATGACTTCGGCTAACAGCTCGACCATGAGCGCAAAGTACGGCGGTTGTGAACGAGAGCAGTAGTAGCTGCGATTGCCATTCGGTATGAAGCCGACTTCGTCGATCAGGTAGGCGAAGTTGTCGACCATGTCGCGTATCAGGCTGACGCGACCGGAATCGGCAAGACCGAGCATCGTGAAGTAACTGTCCCAGTAATACACTTCGCGGAAGCGTCCGCCGGGCACAACGTAGCGATTTGGCAACGGGATGAGTGACGAGTGCCTGACTTCTTCGTCGGCAGCGCGTGTCAGCAAACCCCAGAGTTGGTCGATGCGCTCCTCTACAGGCAAGCCCATAGGATCTGATGGTGCATCAATTTGCGACCTTGGAAGTTCGAAATGATTTTCGACGAACTTCTTGAGGTCAAAGCCGGGCTGATCGCATTCGCTTCTGAAAGCACTCAATATGCTGGCGGGATCGGATTTGGGCGTCGCATCGACGAAGGTCTTGGAGTCACCGAATAGATGCTGCGACTGCACCTGCTCGAACAGTTCGGCATAGATACGGTCGGGTGGCTCTTTGACGTTCATGTCACTTTTTCGTTTTCGAGATGCTCATCACTCAGGCGTTTGAAAATGACAAGCGCTATTACGATCAACGTAATGGGCACCAGAGAGAAATAAAATGCCGTGCTCCCGCCGAAGTGTTCGAACAGAGTGCCCGTGATGATCGAGCCCGTGGTGCCGCCGAGGGCGGAGAAGACGACGATGAGCCCCGCCATTGCTCCATGCTGATGCGCGGGAAGCGCGGACAGAATGACCGAGTTGATGGCCGGATAAACAGGAGCAATCAGGAATCCGATCAGCGGGAACACGAAGGCGGCGATCGGTGCTGCTGCCCAGGTAGTAATTACGGGTCCGCCATCGCTACCCGCGAGGGGTAGTGCAACGAGTACGAGGATCGCTGCCGACACGAGTCCTACGACAAGGACCCGCAGCCAGTCGAAGTGCTTCAACAGAAATCCGGCGGAGAATCGGCCAAGTGCCGTCGACGCCGCGAGGATGCTCGCCATCTGAATGCTGAGGGAAGGGGCGAGGTTCAGGATTCGGCTATTGAACGTTGGCAGCCACGACATGATGCTTTGTTCGATCAGTACGTACAGAAACGCACTGATAATGAACACGAGTACCAGCGGGCGGATACAAAGCTTCAACATGCCGATGAACTCATCCGCGAGCGATTCCGGCTCCCCAACATGAGCAGCACGCTCGTCGATCTTCGCGAAGAGCAGCAAGATGAACGCGGCTAGCGACATTGCGGCCAGCACGTAGTAAACGTTGAGCCACCCCAATGAGGACGGATCCGAGTCGTCAACGAATGCGCTGAATATGAAGTAGCCGGACAACACGCCGACCATGAAGAACGACTCGAGAAAATTCATCAGGCTCGCGTGATCCTTGCGCGAGTCAGTTACGAGACCGAGTGTCGCGAACACCGATACCTTGACAAGCGCGAAACCCACGCCCGTTGCAGCGAACATTGCCTTCGCCATCCAGAACGTCGGCAATTGCGGCATCATGAGTGCCACGAGAGTAATGAATCCGAGCGCGAACAACATGGCGCGCCGGTAGCCGATCCGTACGATGAACGACGCGACCAGGAAAGAGGTGATAGCGATCGGCAGGTCCTTGAATGCCTCCAGCACACTCGCCGACGATTCCGAAACGCCGTAGGTATTCTGTACCTGGAGTATTACCGTGCCGACGCTGTTCAGCAGTATCGCGAAGACGAAGTAATTCAGGAACAGCGATATCTTGACGAGCCATCGACTCATGCTTGCCCCCCGGAGTACGGCGGTGAAGGGGCGGGGCAGGTACAGTACCTGCCCCGCGGCTCTTGCTTGTTGTTGTTAGAACTCGTAGCCGATGCTGAACTCGACAGTCCGCGGCATGATGTAGCGACCATTCGGAGCCGTAATCGTGCGCGGGTCACTCTCGGTCAGCGCGTCTTCGTCGGTTACATTGTCTATCGACAGCTGCACGAGGAATGACTCATTGATCCGCAGCGCTACACCGAGGTCGAGCTTTTCGTAACCATCGAGTTTGTTGACGTTCTCCGGTTCGCCCCAGCGATCGTCGACGGCGCTGATCGTACCGAACACGGTGCCTTCGACGTTATTACCGACCTCAAACGCATATCTCGGCGTCAACCGCAGCTGCCATCCAGGTTGGCGTTGAGTTTCGTTGCCGTCGTTCGGGCCACTGACGATCTCGGTATCCTGGATCGTCGCGTTCAGGGATACCGAGAATCCCATGTCGGTCTCCCATATGGCATCGAGCTCGATACCCGTGGATTCCTGCGTTTGGATCACGGCCTGCTGGCCGGTCAGCGCGACGAAGAAGGTCGGGTCGACCTCGGTGAAGAATGCCGTCGCGTAGAGACTGATGTAATCAGTCACCCACTTGTAGCCAAGTTCGAACTGGTCGACTTCCTGTATCAGGTTGTTACCGTTCGCAAACGCGTCGCGGTTGTCGCGGAAGTCGTCGAAGTACGGCATCTTGCTGCCACTATTGATGCGTCCGAAGGCGCTCATTGTATCGGTGATCAGGAAGTTGGCCGCCGCCGTCCAGGAGAACTCGGACTCGTCGTAACCGTTTACAGCCATAGAAACCTGTCCGTCCAGGCCTTCGTCCACCGTGTAGTCGACCTGGTGGTTTTCGCTGCGCACGCCAACGTCCACGGTCAGTCGATCGGTGAGGTCGAACGTCGTGGCCGCATACAATGCAGTTGTGGTCGCGTCACCCGTCGCGTCGATATCGTAGTTCCAGGTACAGCTGTCGATCGCCGGATCGTTGCACTCAATACCGGTCACGACCTCGCCGTGAACCTGCACGACCTCGTACTTATGGTTGCCGAGTGACCAAAATTCCTCGACGGAGGCGTTGGCAGCATAGAAACCGAAGGTCGCCGTGCCACGATCAAACTGGTACGCGATGCTGAGGTCGTTCGTAAATGATTCGATGTCTTTGCGAACTTCCCAGGCACCGAACTGTTGGATGTACTCGGAGTCCGTGATTGCTCTACCCGTAACCGAGCCTTCTATGGGGCCGACGATGACTGCCGCCGGATCCAGCGTTGGATCCGCGCGAAGTGCACCGATTTGCACTGCACCGCCTTGCGGCACCAGTCCCAGCGTATCTGCGTCACCGCTCGTGTAGCCAAAGCGGTTGGTGAGTTCCCACTGGTCAGTCACGTCGAGCGCGATCGAGCCACCGGTCATCGAGCCGTTCCAACCGCGGCCATCGCCGAGGTTGACCGTCTTCTGGCCAGGATTCACGAACGCCGGGTCGCCGGAATCGTTAGCGAAGAGAATCTGGCGCTGGCGATTCAGCGGTCCCAGCTGGCTGTATCCGGCGTCTATACCCGGAACGTTGAGGGCGACCGGCAGATACCACTGGCCGTGATCGTCGGTCTGCCGATGGAAGACATTGATCGTACCGTTGTCCAGGTCCTTGGTGAGGTTGATCGTGAACTGGTTGCCCTCGGCTGCGTTGAAGCCGGCATCGCGGATGCCGGGCGAACTCGTGAGGTAACCGCCGATCATGTAGTAGAACTCGTCAGCGATCTCGCCGCTCAGGTAACCGTCGAAGCGTCTCAGGTCATAGTCTGATGTCGTGTATTTGACAAGACCCTGGGTGTCCTCGCTGCCTTCGCGCAGGATAAAGTTGGTCGTTAGGCCCGGCTGCCCGTTCGAGAATACCGGGTTAGGGCCGCCGCGTAGTGCCTCGACACGCTGAACCGTCTCGTCGATGCGGAAAATCGTCGTGTTCTCGAGGAACGACAGGGTCGGCGGCGGGTAGATCGGGGCGCCGTTCACCTGCAGACTAAAGAAGGGTGCGTCGCCGCCGCCCGGAAAGCCGCGCACGAAGACGTTAGCTCCCGATACGCCGCCCGAGCTCTCGGACCAGACGCCCGGCACGAGCTTGAGAAGATCGGCCGTGCTCTGCGGTGAGTATTCGTTAATGTCGGTATCGCTCATCGTCGTGATGGCGAAACTGGCATCGAATTTGCGAATCTCGGCGCCGCCCGCGACACCGGTGACGATGACCTCTTCGATCGCTTCGTCGTCTTCCTGGGCCGCCGCCGGCAATGCCAGCGAAAGAATCGAGCCAACTGCCGACGCCAGTACGAGCTGACGCCATGTCGATACATTGGTAGTCATTTTTCTTCCCCGCAGATTGGATTTTCCCGAATACCGTACTCCTTGTTGAAATCGATTTCAATAATTTTGAAATTGATTTCATTGAAGGCTATATTCCATGCCTGCATAAGGGGGTAGATCTTGGCAAACACAGACAAACGCGCCAAAACGATGGCAGACATCGCGAAGCTGGCGAACGTCTCAAAACCGACGGTTTCAAGGGCGCTGAGCAACAGCCCGCTGGTCAACGAGGCAACCCGCAGCCACGTGTTGTCGGTGGCTGCCGAGCATGGTTATGCGGTTAATCGAAATGCGCAGAAGCTCCGCCACAAACGCACCAATTCGATTGCCGTGTCGATGGACTTCCGCTCCCACAGCGAGAATCACATCGAGGACCCTTTTATGTTCGACCTGCTGGCTGGCGTCTCCGAGGCGCTGGGCGATCGCAACCAGGACCTGTTGCTGTGCGCGCCGAATCACAATGACTCAGCCTCCTTTCGGCGGATTCTGGATGAGCGCGGTGCCGACGGCTTCATCATTCTCGGACAGGGGCATCGCGAAGCGATGCTCAAGGAGTTTGCGGCGACAGGTGCCCCGGTGGTTGTCTGGGGTGCTGCCGCCGAAGATGCCAACTACTGTGTCGTCGGTAGCGACAACTACCTCGGCGGACAGTTGGCGGGGCGGTACTTTCTGGAGAAGGGGCGGCGCCATTTCCTGTTCGTCGGAGACACGTCGTTTCGCGAAATGCACCAGCGTCGTGAGGGATTACAAAGCGTCGCCGATGAAGTCGACGACAAAATTGTTGTTGATGATATCGAGTTGCACAGCTTCAGCTACGGGTCGGCCTATGAAGCAGCGACGCGTTATCTGGACGTTATCGAGGCCAGGCCAGATGCGGTGTTTACGTGGAACGACACCGCTGCCATGGCATTTGTATCGGTGTTTCGCGACGCGGGCATCGACGTTCCCGGGGACGTTTCAGTAGTTGGTTACAACGACATTCCATCGGCGGAGTATTTCAGCCCGCCCATAACGACGATCCGTCAGGATACACATCAGGCGGGACGGGTACTGGCAGCCAAGCTGATGCGCATTATTGAAGGTGAGGTACCGAAGTCGGCGCAAATTCGCACGGAGCTGATTCAGCGCGAAAGCTGAAGTCGGACCTCCACGACGCTTTTCTCAAACCACGCGGTTGCGTTCCGCGCCGGCGAGAAATGCCCTGGTGTTTGCCGCCAACTCATCGATTGCGTTCTGACGAGCCCTGTCGGTCGCCCAGGCGATGTGCGGCGTTACAATCAGGTTGCTGCCCTCGTAGTCGAGTAACGGGTCGCCATCGAGGGGCGGCTCATTGGGCAGCACATCGATGGCGGCAGCTGCAATCTCGCCACCGGTCAGCGCATCGACCAGTGCTTGTGAGTCGATGAGGCCGCCGCGTGCCGTATTAATAAGAATCGCATCGCTCTTCATCGCCCGAAATTGCTCCGAACCGAACAGGTTCCGCGTCGCATCCGTGAGCGGACAGTGCAGACTGACGATGTCGGACTCGGCAAGTACCTCGTTGAACGCCACACGATCATCGGGAACCTCGTCCGAACCGGGCCGCGCCGATACCAGAACAGTTGCTCCGAACTTGTGGGCCATACTCGCCACTCCCTGGCCGAGCGCCCCGTAGCCGACGATACCGAAGGTCATTGCGGACAATTCCCGGACCGGGAAATTCAGCATGCAGAACTCGGTCGATTGCGCCCATTCGCCCGCGCGCACGGAATTGTGATAACGATTCAGGCTGTGAGTTAGCGTCAGGAGTACGCCGAAGACATGTTCGATGACCGATTGCGTACAGTAGGCGCGAATATTCGCGACGCCGATACCGTTCTGCTGCGCACAGTCGGTATCAATGTTGTCGGTACCGGTCGCCGTCAGAGCAATGAACTTCAGCGTAGGTGATTGCTCGAGCAATTCGCGCGTAAGCCGAACCTTGTTCGTGAATACGATGTCGACGTCGGCAATACGGCTGGCGACCTCATCGTTGCCCGTGTCATCGAACAGCGTAAGTTCGGTGACCAGGCTCTCGAGTTCGCCCAAGTCGAGCCCGGCACCCATCGTGCCATAGTCGAGAAACACGGCTTTCATCGCAGATTGCGGTACCCTTTGGCGAAGCCGAAACGATGAACGATCAATTCTGGAAACGCAAATCATTGTCACAGATGACCCCCGACGAATGGGAGTCGTTATGTGACGGCTGCGCGCTCTGCTGTATGCACAAGGTCGAAGACGAGGATTCGGGTGAGGTGTACTACACGGACCTGGCGTGCAAGCTGCTCGATCTCGGGACCTGCCGCTGCACTGATTATGCGAATCGCGCGAAGCTGGTTGCGGACTGCCTCGTCTTGACAGCCGATGACCCGGAGCCGTACAACTGGTTGCCCGCGAGTTGCGCCTATCGCCGGCTCGCAAATGGTCTGGACCTGCCCGAGTGGCATCCTTTGATAACCGGCCGACCCGAGTCCGTGCACGAGGAGGGCATCTCGATGCACGACAAAGCCGTATCGGAAAACGACACAGATCAATGGACAGTATTGAGGAAGCTCAGCAGTGACTGATTACCCGACAATTCCGCTCGCGGATTACCGCGAATATCCTGTTGACGAAATGCGCGAGCGCGTGCACACCCTATATAAGGAGTTGTCTCGTCGGCGCACGGTGCGCGAGTTCTCGGACCGAGCTGTTCCAATCGACATCATCGAGACGGCCATCAAAACCGCCGGCACGGCACCGAGCGGTGCCAATCTGCAGCCCTGGCACTTCGTCGTCGTTAGTGGCGCGAAGACTAAAAAGAAGATCCGCGAGGCGGCAGAGGCCGAAGAACGGGAATTCTATGAACACCGCGCGTCGCCGGAATGGCTCGCCGCGCTCGAACCCCTCGGCACCGACTCCGACAAGCCGTTTCTCGAGACGGCGCCGTACCTGATCGCCGTATTCCTGCAAAAGTACGGGCATCTCGAAGATGGTCGCAAGGTCAAACATTACTACCCGGTCGAGTCGACCGGTCTCGCAACCGGTATGCTGATTACGGCATTGCACGAGGCCGGCCTCGCGACGCTGACGCACACTCCCAGTCCGATGAAGTTTCTGAACGAGATCCTTGGCAGGCCAACAAGTGAGCGGCCTTTCCTGCTTCTCGTGGTTGGATACCCGGCGGAAGATGCTCGTGTACCTGATATTCACCGTAAAGAACTAACCGAATTCACTACATTTGTAGAAGATTGAGCTCGATTGACGGGCAGGGTGTTTGTCGACCGAAGTTCGCCGCTCTCGCACATCCATGTGCTCCGCGGCATTAGTACATCCATGTACGTCAAGCGCAGCGCAAGCGAGCCATGAGGGAGACAAATACCCTGCCTATCAACTATCAGCCGGTGTTTTGCAGGCCCTGCGCGATACCGTTAACACTTGCAAGCAAGGTGTTGAACAAGTCTTGGTCCTCGTAATTCGAGTCACGCCAGCGCCGCAGCAGGTCTACCTGCATCAGGCTCATTGGGTCAACGTAAGGGTTGCGTAGCATGATCGCCCGTTGCAACGTGACGTCACCTTCGAGCAACGAATCGTGACCGGAGTATTCGAGAATCAGGTCACGTGTGAGTTCGTACTCTTGCGTGATCAGAGGGAAAAACGATTCGTGCAGGTCGCCCGCCAGTTCCGAGTACAACTTGGCGATGCCCAGGTCAGCCTTGGCGAGCACCATTTCGGCATCGGCCGTCAGTGCACGCATGAAATACCATTCATAGAACATGTTGCGGAAGGAATCTTCCCCGAATTGCTCGACGGCTTTCGCAAGGCCCGTGCCGATACCGTACCAGCCGGGGAGCACGAATCGCGCCTGGGTCCAGGCAAATACCCACGGAATTGCACGAAGGGCGTCAACGCCGACCTTCGAGCCGCGTGCCGAGGGCCGTGAGCCGATGCGCATACGTTCAATAAGATCAATCGGCGTCGCCTTCCGGAAGTAGTCGTAGAACTCCGGTGTTTCGTAGATCAGTTTGCGATAAGCCTTGCGGCTTTCTCCGGCAATGACGTCCATCATTGCGTGCCACTCGGGTTCATCGTTGCCGCGGTGGCGTGGCAATGCTGTGGCGAGGGCAAGTGAACCTATGACCTGTTCGAGAGTACGCAGTGCGATACCGCGCAGGCCGTATTTCTCATTAATAATTTCGCCCTGCTCGGTAACGCGCAGGCGGCCATTCACCGTGCCTGGAGGCGCGCCGAGAACGGCAACATGGGTCTTGCTGCCGCCGCGACTGATCGTCCCGCCGCGACCGTGGAACAACGTCAACTCGATATCGTGCGATTCGACAGCCTCGACGAGGGTTTCCTGCGCCTTCTGCAAAGCCCATCGTGCGGATGCGAGTCCACCATCTTTGTTGCTGTCCGAGTAGCCGATCATCACGGTCTGGCAGTAATCACGCGTCTTCAGGTGCTTGCGGTACAACTCCGTCGACAACAAGACGTCCAGAATCTCGGGGCCGCGGTCCAGGTCGTCAACAGTCTCGAGCAATGGCGCGATGTCCAGTGGCACCTCACCTTTGCGATTATGCAATTCGCTCCATTGAGCGAGCAGTAGCACCGACAGGATGTCGTCGGCATTCTCCGTCATGCTGACGATGAAAGGACCGATCGCCCGCTTGCCGTACTTGCGCCTGCAAAACGCAATCGCCTGGAAAACGGCAATGGTCTTTCGTGCGACGGTGCTCAGGTGCTCCGGTATGTTCTCGCGCGAGACGATTGCATTGATAATTGTTTTTGCGCGTTCCTCGGCCGGCATCTCGAGCCAGTTCTCTTCGCCCAGGCATTCGCCGATTACCTGGCGATGCACGTGAGCGTCCTGACGCACATCCAGCGTGACCAGGTGAAACCCGAAAGTGTCGATGCGCCGCAGTAAGCGGCGGACGGCAAACAGACCCGCGTGTTCTCCCTTATTAGCCTCGAGACTGTCGTGAATCAATTGAATATCCGCACGGAACTCCGCAACTTTCTCGTAGGGGAACAGGTCGTCGTCGTAGGTTGATTGCAACCGTTGCTGTATCAACCTCAACAATACGCGGTAGGGCATGTCGCGGTGGCGTGCCGGCACTGCATGGTAAGCATTCTGGAATACGCCACGGTAGTGGTCGATGACCTTATGTATGTCGTCGCTGAAAGCGGCACGGTCCTCGGCCTGGCTCAGCTTCGCGGAGAGCGTGCCGCACTCTTTAAAGTACAGGTCCAGTATCAAAGAACGTTGCCGGGCGAGCGTCGAGCGGATGGTCTTCGCATTGACGTTCGGATTGCCGTCCATGTCGCCGCCGACCCACGAGCAGAAATTAACAATCGTTGGAATTCGCACGTCAGCCGCGTCATCGCCGTAAACGCGCTCGATCGCGTGCTCGATATCTTCGTAGAACGGGGGTATCGAGCGATACAGAACGTCGGTGATGAAGAACAACACGTGCTCGAGTTCGTCCGCGACGGTCATCTGCTCGGGTGGATGCTCGTCGGTCTGCCACCCTGTCGTTGCGAGCAGACGAATGTTGGCGATTGCCGTATTGCTTTCCTGCGGCGTCATCGTCGGATTCAGCATGTCGACAAGATGCTTGACGATGTTCTGTTCCTTACGCAGGATCGTGCGGCGCGTCGGCTCGGTCGGGTGGGCCGTGAAGACCGGCTCGATATGCAGCGAATTGATCAGCGCCTGCAATTCCTCGACGCCCATCCCGGACGCCTTGAGCTTGACCAGCGTATCCTCGGGGCCGCCAGGCTGAAAGTGATCAACATCCCTGAGGTACTCACGGCGTCGCCGGATGCGATGCACCTTCTCGGCCGTGTTCACCATCTGGAAATAGGTGGAGAAACTGCGGATGACCTGCAAAGCCTCGTCCGGATCGAGATCATCGACGAGGGACGCCAATTCCTCGCCTTCGAGCTCGTTGTTTTCGCGGCGCCGGATCGAACGAAGCCTGGCAGTTTCGACGAAGTCGAAGAGGTCGTCGCCACCTTGTTCGCGTATCAGCTCACCAACGAGCGTGCCGAGGGTGCGCACGTCGTCGCGCAGCGCCTGGTCTTTGTCTGCGAAGATGATGTCCTGGCGACGTAATGCCTTGTATGCACCGTTGCCCATATTGAATCAGCGTGTCTCAGTCGCGAAAATTTTCGTACTGCAGAGGCAGGTCGACGTCAGTGTCCTTCAATAGCCGAATCGTCGCCTGCAGGTCGTCGCGTTTTTTGCCGCTTATGCGCAGCTTATCCCCCTGAATCGCTGCCTGCACCTTGATCTTGCTGCTCTTGATAGTCTTGACGAGCTTGCGGGCGAGATCCGACTCGATACCACGTCGCATAATGACGTTCTGACGCGCTTCGTTTATCGTGATTTCGGGTTCCTGCTCGTCGAGGCATGCGATATCGATGCCTCGTTTGGCGAGCTTCTGTCGCAGGATGTCCAGCATTTGTTTCAGCTGAAAATCGCTTTGCGTGGTCAGCGCGATGAGTTGATCGTCGAGTACGAACTTCGAGCCCGTGCCCTTGAAGTCAAATCGTGTATTGACCTCACGGTTGGCCTGATCCACGCCATTGGCGGCTTCATGAGCGTCGAAATCACTGACAACGTCGAATGATGGCATCGTGCTAACTCCCGAGTTGTTTGCGGTACTTCTTCACGAGTTTGAGAAACTGCGGCGTCATGCCTGTGTCCTCGTAAACGGGGTCGCCGTGGTCATCTTCACGAATGACCTTGTCGCCGGGCTCATAGGGAATCGCGGCTTCTGTCTGTTCGACGGCTGCCGACAGAAGGTCGGTAATGATGCGCTCATGCCCGACGCCGGGAAACAGCTCCGCGAGCGCGTGAATCTTCGCGGCGTCCTCGACGGTCAGGTGAATGTCGTAGGTTTCGCTTGTGGTGGCAGGAGCTTCCTCCGCCGCCCAGGCATCGAGTAGTGATTTGAAGGTCATCTTGGTCTTCTGGGACAGGCCGTGCCCGGCGTCGCGACAATAGCAAAATCTCCGCAGGCTGCCCAGTAACGGTTGCTGCTGAAAGCAGCTGCCGGGTGCAAACTCGATGATCTTGCAGAATTGAATGGAAAAAGACCGTCGTCGGATTGCAGTGAGGTCTTTGCGAGCGGAGCGAAGCAATCTCCAGATCGCTTCGTCGCTACGCTCCTCGCGATGACGGGTGGTTTCGCGACCAGGGACGGAGCGCGATGTCAGTATCAACAGCGTTAGCGTCGAACGATGTGGCGCCCGGGACCTATCTGCTCATTGACGAATGTCAGGATGACGATCGGTACTGGACCGATCTGTGGAGGCAGAGGGATGACGATCGGGTGTATACGGCATTTGCCGATGTAGTTGTACCGCAATGTCCGCTGCTCTCCAGCGAGACAGCAACTACGATCCTGCCGTCCCTCGGTCTGCAGGTCCCGGCCGGATCTGCGTGGGTAACCATGCGCGTCGAGCTGACACGGTTCCTGCGCAGCGACGGGGAGCTGGACCGGTGCGCGCTCCGACGAGCACTCGAAAGCTGCGTCGACATGGGCGAAGAACTGCATGACACAACGTCGTGGTCCACACCTGATATGCGGCACGACGCATGGCTGAACCGACGTCTTGGCATAAGCATCACCGGCCTCGGGGAGTTGCTCCAACTCAGGCAAATGGATCCCTGCGATCACCAGAGCCTGCGCTTTCTAAACCAGCTGCTCATTCAGGTACGCGAGATTCTGCGATCACGCTCGCGGGAGATCGCTCGCCGCTCGGAGCGATTACCCGCCATAACATTGAGTGACCCGAGTCATGACCTGCCTTCCGGAGGCGTGCGTGACGACTGGCGGCGACGCTGGCAGCAGGCGGTACAGGCAAGCCTGGTACGACATCGTAACCTCCTCGTGATTTCGCCCTGGTCGCTGTTTCCGGTTGGTGGCGCAGCGGATTTTCGTTATGCGGAATTGTTGCCGTTATTGCGCCACGCGGATGCCTGCGCGTTCAATAAGACTGTGTCTATAGCGCACTGGAACCTGAAGGAATTCAAGTGCTTTCACCAGCGCGCGCGGGCGGTGCTGCAGCAAAGATCTGCGACGTCCCTGATTGCGTAGTGCGTATGATCTACGATACGGTGTTCGATTAAGGTCACTGTCACCTTAGTTCAAGAGCGCCGTCACAGGTGCATGCATTAACGAGGGGCCGCATTGCATCCGATTTCACTTGACGCTCACGGAATAGCCGTACTGGTACTGACCGTCGTCGCGCTGTTCCTGTTCACGCGAGATCGCATTCCGCTGGAATCGTCGTCGCTGACGATTCTCATCATTCTCATTGCCGGGTTCGCATTATTCCCGTACGAACGGGATGGCGAAATCCTGCTCAAGCCTGTCGATTTTTTTGCCGGTTTCGGTAGCGAAGCGCTCGTAGCAATTTGTGCCCTGATGATGGTGGGCAAGGCGCTTGAAACGACTGGGGCGTTGCAGCCCCTTGCAACGATCGTCAGTCGGGCCTGGTCGAAGAACCCTGTGCTTGCGTTGCTCGCGACGTTGCTCGCTGGCGCCGTGCTGAGCGCGTTCATGAACAACACGCCGATCGTTGTGCTGCTCATGCCGATCCTCGTCGGCGCGTCGCTGCGCAGCAAGTTTCCGGTCTCCAAGGTCATGATGCCGATGGGGCTCGCCACGATCATCGGTGGCATGTCGACGACCATCGGCACGTCGACCAACCTGCTGGTCGTCGGCATTGCGCATGACATGGGCCAGCATTCGTTCTCGTTATTCGAGTGGGTGTTGCCGGTTTCTCTCGTCGGTGGCGTCGCATTGATTTTCCTGTGGCTGGTTGCGCCGCGCTTGTTGCCCGATCGCACGCCGCTTATGGCAGACACGACACCGCGCATTTTCAGCGGGCAGCTACACGTCAAGGAAGGCGGATTTGCCGACGGCAAAACACTGTCGCAGGTCATCAAGAAAACGGATGGTCAGATTCGCGTCGAAAAGATCCAGCGTAGCGACTCGCTGTTTCTCGCCAAGTTGCCGCAAGTCAAGATCCAGCCTGGCGACCGCCTGTTCGTGAAGGACTCACCGGAGAACCTCAAGCATTACGAGCAGGCGCTGGGCGCAACGCTGTACAACATTTCCGACGTCGAGCACCCGGTCGACGACGAATTTCCGCTCGAGGCCAGTGGCCAGCAACTCGCGGAAGTCGTCGTGACCCGCGGCTCGCCGCTGCATTTACGCACGCTGGCCGCCGCAAGCTTCAGTGGTAGCTACGGTCTCATGCCGCTGGCGCTGCACCGGGCTCGTGCACCGAGCTCGCAGGTCACCGGCGACCTGAGCACAATCCGGCTGCGGGCCGGTGACGTCCTGCTCGTCCAGGGCACCGGCGAGGCCATTAGCAACCTGAAAGACAGCAGCTCGATGCTCGTGCTCGATGGCACGACCAACCTGCCGCATACGCACCGGGCGAAGCGCGCATTGAGCGTCATGGCGCTCGTCGTGGCCGCGGCGGCACTCGGTATCCTGCCGATCTCGGTTGCCGCCGTCGTCGGACTCGGGCTAATGATTGCGACGGGCTGCCTGAACTGGCGGGAAGCGGTCGGAGCGCTGTCAATCCCGGTCATCATGATCATCGTGACGAGTCTCGCGCTTGGTACGGCGCTCATGCGCACCGGTATGGCGGACTACCTTGCCATGAGTTTTGTCGGCATGACCTCGGCGCTGCCGACGGCGATGATATTGAGCGCGTTCCTGTTGTTGATGGCGGTGCTGACCAACGTTGTGTCGAATAATGCGGCGGCGGCCATCGGCACACCGATTGCAATCGGTATCGCGCACCAGTTAGGTGTGCCGACGGAACCGTTTATCCTCGCAACCATATTTGGCGCCAATATGAGTTTCGCGACGCCCTACGGCTACCAGACCAACCTGCTGATCCTGAGCGCCGGTGGCTACAAATTCTCGGACTTCCTGCGTGTCGGCATTCCGTTGACGATCATCATGTGGATCGGCTTCTCGCTGGTCCTCCCCTTCCTCTACGACCTCTAATTCTTTTTCTTCTTGACGGCGCGGGGACGGGCCGGTAATACTCGGCCCATGAACGCTCAGCGCAAGAACGTCTGGTGGTGGTTGCCGTCCTAGGAGAGGGCAGCTGGCCAACTATTAACTGAGCACGCGAAAACCAGAAGCCCATCTCCGCCAGAGTGGAGATGGGCTTTTTTTGTTGGTGAAACAGAACTGTGGGAGCGCGCCCCGGCGCGCGATCGCCCGCTGGGGCGGGCTCCCACAGCACGAATCGGGATCTACTACAGAAACATGCAGGCACCCTTCGACATAGCAGCCGACCTGGACACGCCCGTTTCGGCGTTCCTGAAGCTCGCGCCCTTGCAGCCGCGCTTCCTGCTCGAGAGCGTGGAAGGGGGCGAGCGGTTGGCGCGCTATTCGTTCCTTGGGTTCGGCGACGCGCTCGAGGTACGCATGGATGCGGATGGACTTGTCGTCGGAGGTGAGGCGCGAGCTCGGCCGGCGACCCGTGAGGCCTATCTCGACGCATTGCGCCAGGCGCTCGCGAAAGCACCACGACCGATGCCCGACGTCGAGGGCCTGCCGTTCTCGGGCGGACTTGTTGGCGTATCGGGTTACGACGTTGTCAGGCTCTTCGAGCGCCTGCCACAAGGCACCACGCCGCAGACCAACGTGCCCGACGCTGCATTTGCGGCGCCCGTTTCGTTGCTGGTATTCGATCACCTGACACGCCGCGTTGCGCTGTTGCATGATGGTCCGGAAGCCGAGCGCCAGGCCCTTCGAACGGAGGTCATCGAGCGGCTTCGAGGTCCGATACCTGCAGCGAATGGCGATGTCGAAATCTCGCCCGTTACAGCCAGCCTGAGCGAGGACGAGTATTCGGACAGGGTGAAGGCTTGTAAGGAGCACATCGCGGCAGGGGACATCTACCAGATCGTCCTGTCGGTGCTCTTTCGCGGCCATAGCAACGTCGCGCCGTTCGAGGTATACCGCGCGATGCGCCTGCTGAACCCGTCGCCCTACATGTTTTTCTTTCAATTCGATGACCTCGCAGTCGTCGGCTCGTCGCCGGAGGCGCTCGTTCGGCTGCACGGCAATCGTGCTTCGTTGCGACCGATCGCAGGCACATTGCCGCGCGGTGCGACCACCGAGGAGGATCTCGCGAACGAGACCGCCCTGCTTGCCGACCCCAAGGAAGCGGCCGAGCACGTGATGCTTGTAGACCTCGCGCGCAATGATCTCGGCCGGGTCGCACGCGCGGGCACCGTGCACGTCGACCCATACCGGGCGATCGAACGATATAGCCATGTCATGCACATTGTCAGTGGCGTGGAGGGTGAGCTGGACGAGCAGTACGACCAGTTCGACCTGTTCGCCGCCAGCTTCCCGGCCGGGACCCTGGTCGGGGCGCCGAAGGTACGCGCCATGGAGATCATCGAGGAAATGGAACAAGTCGGGCGCGGCCTGTACGCGGGAACAGCTGGTTACTTCGGCGTCAGCGGGGACATGGACCAGGCGATCACGATACGTACGCTGGTTTTCTCGGGTGACGAGTACAGTTTTCAGGCGGGCGCCGGTATCGTCGCAGACTCGGTGCCGGCGCGTGAGTACCAGGAAGCGTTGGCCAAAAGCGCCATTCTGCGCCGCGCACTCGAGATAGCAGGGGAGGGCTTGTAATGGCCGGTGCTTTCGACAATGTGCGTATGTTGCTGATCGATAACTACGACTCCTTCACCTACAATCTCGTGCAGGCGTTCGCCGCGCAGGGCGCCGATGTCATGGTTTACCGCAATGACGCGATCACCGTCGACGAGGCGCTCGCACTCGATCCGACGCATCTGGTCATCTCGCCGGGGCCGGGCCGGCCTGAAAACGCGGGCGTATCTCTGGATATGATCGCTGCATTTTCAGGCAGCATTCCTGTGCTCGGTGTTTGCCTGGGTCACCAGAGCCTCGTGCAGCACTTCGGCGGCGAAATCGTTCGTGCCGAGCGGCTGATGCATGGCAAGACTTCGATGGCGAAGCACGATGGCAAGACGATATTCGAAGGGCTCCCGCAGCCATTCGAGGTAGGGCGCTACCATTCGCTGTGTGCCGAGAACGAGTCCCTGCCAGACGTGTTGGAACTGACGGCGGAAACTGAACGCGGTGAGATCATGGGCGTCCGACACAGGACACTGCCGCTCGAGGGCGTACAGTTTCATCCCGAAAGTGTACTCACGCCCGAGGGCGAACGTTTGATGGCTAATTTCATGCGGATGGCATCGTGAGTAAGGAACTGAGTGCAATGCTCGATCGGCTGCTCGACGGCGCCGATCTGGAAGAAGGCGAAGCGTACGAGCTGATGTTGCGCTTTGCCGCGGGCGAACTCGACTCGGCTCTTGCGGGCGCCTTCCTGGCAGGCCTGCGCGCGAAGGGAGAAACGGCCGGGGAAGTTCGGGGCTTTGCCTCCGCGATGCGTGAGCTCGCCGTGCGCCCGCAGATTCCTGATGGCACGCCCACGGTCGATACCGTCGGCACGGGCGGTGACGGGTCCGGCAGCTTCAACATTTCCACCGGTGCCGGTTTGCTCGCAGCCGCGTGTGGCGTGCGTGTCGTCAAACACGGCAATCGCTCGATATCGTCGCAGTCCGGTAGCGCCGATATGCTTGAGCACCTCGGAATGCCATTGCCGCTGCACGCAGAGACCGCTGTCGCGTGCCTCGAGGCCACGAATTTCACGTTCCTGTTCGCACCCGCCTATCACCCGGCGATGAAGAACGTCATGCCGGTAAGAGGCGCGATGGGCGTGCGCACCGTTTTCAACATGCTCGGGCCCCTCACGAACCCGGCGACGCCACCAACGCAACTCATAGGCGCCTGGAGCGTCGAGGCGGCGGAGCTCATGGCCGATGCGCTCGCCGGAATGCCAATCGACCGTGCATTCGTCGTTCACGGCGAGCCGGGCTGGGATGAGGCGACGCCGGCTGGCGAATTCGTGTTGTTCGATGTGCACGACGGCAAGGTCGTACGGACAACACGGTCACCTGAGGACTACGGCCTGGCACGTTGTTCACCCGCTGACCTGGCCGGCGGTGACGCCGAACACAACGCGAACGAACTGCGTCGTGTATTCCGTGCCGAGGACAAAGGCGCTCACCGCGATGCGTTGCTTATGAGTACCTCGCTCGTGCTCGAGGTTCAGGGTACAGCCAATGACTCAAAGCATGGCGTCGAGATCGCGAGCGCTGCGATAGACAACGGTGATGCATCAGCATTGCTGGACAAACTGCGGGAGCACTTCGTGTAGCAATGAGCGACTTCCTGCAACAAATGGCGATGCATTCCACGGAGCGGGCGAGCAAGATCGGAACGATCGAAATCGCCGCTCTCGAGAAGCCCGTGGTCTCGTTGCAACTGAGCGAGTTCGATGTCATTGCCGAGATCAAGGGGCGCTCACCTGCCGAGGGGGAGCTGGCAGGTTCCGAGCTCGATCGCGCTGAACAGGCACGGCAATACGCAGGTGGTGGCGCCGTCGCGATATCCGTACTGACCGAACCCAGTCGATTCGACGGTGCGCTCGAGCACCTGGAGGAGGTTGTGGCCGCGGTTCCGGATACACCCGTCATGTGCAAGGATTTTCTCGTCGAGCCCGTACAAATCCTGGCAGCACGCCGCGCCGGCGCGAGCGGTGTGTTGCTGATCGCGACGATGCTGGACGATGACAAGCTGAGGGCAATGCTCGACTGCGCCTGGGAGCAGGGAATGTTCGTCTTGCTTGAATGTTTCGACGAGGCCGACCTCGAAAGAGTCGACCACCTGCTCGACTATCCGCCCGACGCCGATCACGCGGCCGGCGGTACATTGCTGGTCGGTGTGAATACGCGCAATCTGCGCACGCTCGATGTTGATAACGAACGCTTGCAGCGACTGGCACCGATGCTGCCCGATGCTCGCTGCGTTGCCGAAAGCGGATTGGGCATTGCAGACGATGCGGCCACTGCCGCGGGACTTGGTTATCGATTGGCGCTGGTCGGCACGGCGTTGATGCGCAGCGACGATCCGGCAGACCTCATCGCTGCGATGTGCGCTGCCGGCCGTGCGGGAGTGACATTATGAGTATCTTTGTAAAAATTTGTGGTCTGCGTAATGCGGATGACGTTAAAGCCGCCGTTGCTGCAGGAGCGGATGCTGTCGGATTCGTGTTCGCAGAGTCGGTGCGCCAGGTCTCGGCAGAAAAAGCGCGTGACGCGAGTCGCTACATGCCCGGCCGTGTGCGGCGTGTTGCCGTCATGCGTCACCCCGAGAACAGCGACTGGCAGAAAGTAATGGACGTATTCGCGCCCGATGTGCTCCAGACCGATATCGAGGACTTTGACTATCTCGATGTACCGGACAACGTCGAGCGCTGGCCCGTCATCCGGGAAGGACACCCGGCCATCGATGGTGACCTGCCCGAGGTGTTTATTTATGAGGGCACGCAGAGCGGTCAGGGTCAGACTGTTGACTGGCATC
>Ga0070726_10000383_pt1 | contig 57717 bp, 28 predicted proteins | sample tdAd471_FD_67275 | JGI IMG/M metagenome (GOLD analysis project Ga0070726, IMG submission 67275) | Marine sediment microbial communities from the Atlantic coast under amendment with organic carbon and nitrate - tdAd47.1 | ecosystem: Environmental > Aquatic > Marine > Coastal > Sediment | place...
CGTGAAAGCGAAGACTGTTACTACTGCCCGATGGGTAACCGTCTTTCATATATACACACGAAGCGGGACACACGCCGTGGCAAACGCCGGGAGCGCCGTGTCTACCAGTGTGATTTGTGTACGAAGTGCGAGCATCGCGACCAGTGCGTGTCCGAACGCAGCAAGTCCGGCCGGACAGTCACGCGGGATGCCTATACCCCGGAGCGGGAACGCCTGGCAGCGACGATGGGAGATCCGGAAAAGAAGAAGGCGTACGACCAGCGGATGCGAATCGCAGAGACGCCGTTCGGGCTGCTGAAGGAGATCGTGGGTCTGTGTCAGTTTCTGCTGCGAGGCCTGGAGAAGGTTCAGACGGAGTGGCGCTGGGCGTGTCTGTCGCTGAACCTCGACAAACTGGTCCGCGGACTGAGCCGCCTGCGTTCGCTGCTGCGCGAAGAGTCCGAGATTCCGGCCTGAGAGCCTGACTCAAGGCAATCCCGGCAGTCTGGGTTGCTCTCAAGTCATCTCTGGCTCACACATCGCCCCAGTTTGTCGTGTTGGACCTTCCGCCATTCGTCAGACTGTCCGACTTCGGGAGAATCCGCACTCACTGCCACTGAGTGTTCCGCGAGTAAGTCAACGAGCCCCCGGGCGGGGCGGCCTGAGTCCGTCCGTGCGCGATCATTGGGGCCGCCTCGTTGAGGCTGGAATTCCGGAATGGATTTCGTTTCCCAGGGCTTTCATAGAGTCGGCCCTGCGGCCCTGAATCGCCGGACAGCCTGCATCCCGCCGCGACAAGATGAAATCGGGAAGTTATTCCGAACACGTCCCTGAGCACGGGTCAAGACCAGCCGCAATCAGTGTCGACCGAACCGCCCGCGACGATTCGCGGTTCGGCTGGGGTCTGAGTAACCAGCCGTCTGTGTGGTGGCTGCCGATTCAGCGTCGGAGGCGATTGCGGTCTCAATTTCTTTTGTCGCTGGTGGTTCGAATTCAGCGACCAGCCGAATGGGAAACTTCGGCAGCGACCACTTCGAGTCTTCCCACTCGATTTGAGATTCCTCAAGCCGCTTCAGCGACGTGCTGCTGTATCCGCCGGGGTGGTAGTAGTCCGGCAGCATGCACCCGGAACTGCCGAGCGAACTCGCGAAGAGGATCAGAACTGTCAGCCGCCGCGTCATGAATCAGCCTGCGTTTCGAGACGAAGATTCTCCGCGCTTCGTATCGTCACGCTGTGAGGAACCCAGGCAGCGGACTGTGCCGGTTCCTCCGGTTTTGCGGCTTGTGCCAGCCTGTCTGACCGTGAGACTCCGCACCCGCAGCGGTATTTGCCTCATCGCGTAGACAGTGGGGAGGCATTCGCCTGTCCGTACCTACTCAGCGGACACGCGTTGGAAAGCGGCCCCAGTCGGGCAGCGTCGGAGACTGCGGCGACGGCTCAGGCTGGCGATGCAGGCGCGTTTCGCGGAGTTCGCTTCTCGATCCACTGAAGCTGGCGTTTGAGGTCCGCTGGCTGCTGAGCCGCGACAGCCCGTCGGCAGGTCGAGCAAACGGGTTCTCCTGATCAGATTCCGGAAGACCGACTGCGACAAATCGACGATGTACGTTCGGCGCCGTGCGCGACGACTGTGACTGGTAAATCGGAATGAGTTCGAGCGCCCGCAGTTCTTCCTCTTCGGCAGCGGGGACGGGCGGAGCGTTAACCGGCGACAGTTCGATGGGACGCGGAGTCTCCTCGTTCGCTGGTGACGCGTGTTCGAGAAGTTCTCCGCCGAAGTTTTTGACCCGCGAGAACGCTGCTGTTGTGTGCCGCCAGGAGGCTCGCAGATGCGTTGCCACTTTGGCCGCCGGCTTGAGGCTCGGCACTGGCAGCGTGCGGAAGGCTGCCGTTGTCGGGCTGGTCGGTTCTTCAACGATCTCACGAGAAGTCGCCGGGCTCTGGCCGCGCACGATCATTTCGTCCGGGCTCGATGCTTCCGCCAGAAGCTGACCGCTCGGCAGGTTCAGACGCGGGAAGCCAGCCATGACCCAGCCGGTCCAGTCCTGTTCGAGATGCTCGATCGACTTCTGTTCGTAGTGCGTCTTCAGGGCCGCGTCCCAGCCGCGTTGATGCGCATCGTTGAGAAACTGCAGAAACGTCTGGCGGCCTGCCTTTTGAATCAGGTAGTCGGTCACGGAATAACTCTGAGCGTACATCGCCATGACCTGCCTCATGTCGGACGGGTACTGCGTCATGCTCATGAGAACGCGGAGCGGGATGCGGCGACCGTTGTGCATCAGCCGCTGAACTTCGTCGATCTGCCGGCCTCGCTCCGAATCGTGCTCGAAGATTGTCGCCGCGCCTTCGTCCGCCCAGCGCGGAACCTTCCGACGGAAGTAGCACGCCAGAATCGTGTGGTTGACCTCATGCGGAATGACGGAATCGAGAATACGTTCGACCGAGCCCTGCACGCGCATCCGCCAGCCGTAAACTTCGCCACCCGAAAACTTGAAGCTCGTCGAGCCGCCGGCGCCTTTGTCCGGATTCGCATCAACTTCGATCGTGCATCGACTGGCCCAGTCGTTCAGTTCGCGACCGTACCAGAGCATTGCCAGTTTTTTGCGCTGATACTCAGCGGCGTTCGCAACTCGCTGGGCCAGAGCTTTGTTCGATGCGGTCACCAGGAAATTTGGGCTGGCGACACTGGCGGCCGTTGCCGCGCGGCAGAAGCACGTGAAGACAGCAATCAGAAACAGAGCACGACAAACGATCGGCATATTCTTCCTTCCGTGGATTTCGTGGACCTCAATCCCTGAGATCCCTTCCCGCTTTCCGACGAAGCAACACGCGGACCGGTTGTTGCCTGCTTCGAGTGATTGAGCGTCACACCGTTTGGTGACGGCACATAAACACGCAGGAAACAGGCAGCTAAACTCGCGATCGTGTGTTCTGCGTTTTCAAGAAAAACCGCATTCACGCGTGCTGAGTCTGCGGCTGCAGTTCGTCGGACTTGTAGATTTTGCAATCAAACGCGGTTTCGAGTCAGCGCCAATCTTCTCGCGTCAATTCTCGAAGTGAGCCCACTGAACCGTGGGCCTCATCGTGTTGCTGCGATCGAAGAGTTGGTGACTCAGGAGTTCGTCCGCGGAAAGAAGCAAGCCGTTTTTGCTCGTACGGTGACTCACCGAAGCGACGTTCTCAGCAGTAGGGATTGATCTTTACTCGTTTCGAGAACGGGCGCAGAATCCTTCTGGCTGTTTCGAAAGCCGTCGCAATCATGATTGACTCGCGACGCATCGGCAGGACGGCGCAATTTCGAGACGTGGACCCGGGATGGAACCCTGTGTTACCCCGGTCACAAAGAGACCAGTCGACGTATTTTTTTGCGACTGATGGATTCGTTGCTTAGATCGAATCCCGTTTCCGGCGGTAGCCATAAGGCCTGTTTGCTGAGCCGACTGCGGCTCTCAGATCGACAGGGATGCCGCGCAATGGCATTGCCAACCGCGCTGACGCCCCGATCTTAGGCAGTCGACTCAGCGACTGAACATTCAGCTAACTCGGAGAGCGAGTTGGACAGCGCCGCATTTCCGCATGAGGAAACAGCGTCCGCGTTCGCAAGGAGCAATTATGCGCACACCAAATGACCCTCAGCATGAAGATTCTACTCGCATCGCAGACTGTTCACATGTCCTCAAAGAGTGGTTCCTCATACTTCGACGGAAACCGCACCACCGTTTCACACAGATCGTCGTACTCGCTGGCACCGCATTGATTGCAGGGCCACCTATATACGTTTGGGTCATAGCCCCAGTTCTTGGAATCGAACAATCTGATATGCCAGTGGACGCTATGGAACCTTGGTCAAAGGTTATCGGACTCGTGACGACAATTTGCGGGTTGTACTACCACTTCAGCTTCGAGCGAATGATCCGCAGTGGTCAATCAGTCGGACAAACAACTTCAACACATTGCGATCAAGAGCGTATTCAGGGGATTACGGAAATCGAAGGATCGGCCACTCCGATTGCAGAAGCTGATCTTTACTCGTTTCGAGAACTGTTGCAGAATCCTTCTGGCTGTTTCGAAAGCCGTCGCCACCATGATTGACTCGCGACGCTCCAGCAGGACGGCACAATTTCGAGACGTGGACCCGGGATGGAACCCTGTGTTACCCCGGTCACGAGAATTCCAGTCGAAGCTCGGCTTCGCAACTGACGAAGCCGCTGCTGAGATTGCATGCCCCGTTTCCGGCGGTAGCCATAAGGCCTGTTTGCTGAGCCGACTGTGGCTCTCAGATCGACAGGGATGTCGGGCGGGTGGCATTGCCAGCCGCATTGGCGTCCTGATCTCAGGCAGCCGACTCAGCGACTGAAACCAATCGTCCGACTCAGGGGGCGGGTCTGGACGGCGCAGCACTTCCGCAAGGGAAGGAGAGGTGCCATGCAGAATGGTCGCGAGTTTCTACAGTCCGTCGCCAGCCAGCAGAACCTGGACGCTTACCAGCAGGAACACTGGCAGGGCAGTTTCGATGATTACCTCGATATTGTCCGCACGAATCCCCGTGTGACCCGCAACGCCCACCAGCGTCTGTACGACATGGTGATGAGTTACGGGACGTACGAGGTCGAAAGCGGCAAAGACACGCTGACACGCTATTCGTTCTTCGACGATCCCATGGGCGACGGCCAGGACGCCATCTTTGGCCTGACACGTCCGCTGCAGGCGCTCGTCAATGTCTTCAAGAGTGCCGCACTCGGCTACGGTGCGGAGAAACGCGTGCTGCTGCTGCACGGTCCGGTCGGCAGCTCCAAGTCGACGATCGCCCGTTTGCTGAAGAAGGGGCTTGAACGTTACGCCCGCACCGAAGACGGCGCGCTGTACACGTTCGGCTGGAAGGAAGACGACGGTTCGATCACCTGGGATCCGATGCACGGCGAGCCGCTGCAGCTGATTCCAATGGCACAACGATCGGACATTGCCGCATGGCTGAACGCGGGTCATGGCGAGGATGACTTCCAGGTGGAAATCCGCGGCGACATCTGTCCGCTGAGCCGCTTCCTGTTTCAGGAGCGAATGCAGAAGTACGACGGCGACTGGACGAAAGTCGTTGGCGACATCGTCGTCCGACGCATGCTGATGTCCGAGCAGGATCGCATCGGCATTGGCACGTTCCAGCCGAAGGACGAGAAGAACCAGGATTCGACGGAACTGACCGGCGACATCAACTACCGCAAGATCGCTGAATACGGTTCAGACTCCGACCCGCGCGCGTTTAACTTCGACGGCGAGTTCAACGTCGCGAATCGCGGCATGATCGAGTTCATCGAAGTATTGAAACTCGATGTCGCGTTTCTGTACGACCTGCTGGGCGCGTCGCAGGAGCACAAGATCAAGCCGAAAAAGTTCGCCCAGACCGACATCGACACGGTCATCATCGGGCACACGAACGAGCCCGAGTACAAAAAGCTGCAGTCCAACGAGTTCATGGAAGCGCTCCGCGACCGGACAATCAAGATCGACGTTCCGTACGTCACGAAGCTCAGCGAAGAGATCCGCATTTACCAGAAGGACTACAACGCCAAGCGAGTTCGCGGTAAGCACATCGCTCCGCACACGCTCGAAGTGGCTGCCATGTGGGCTCTGCTGACTCGGCTGGAACAGCCCAATCATCACGGCCTGACGCTGATCCAGAAGATGAAGCTGTACAACGGTAAATCGCTGCCGGGCTTCACGACCGAGAACGTCACCAGTCTTCGTAAGGAGTGCAAGCACGAAGGTCTGGAAGGGATCTCGCCGCGTTATGTGCAGGACAAGATCTCGAATGCTCTGGTCGTCAACCCGACGGCGACAAGCCTGAATCCATTCATGGTGCTTAAGGAACTGGAGTCGGGACTCAAGCACCATTCGCTGATTGGCGACGAAACGATCCGGGCTCGGTACTGCGAGCTGATTGCCGCGGTCAAGGACGAGTACACCGACATCGTTAAGAACGAAGTGCAGCGCGCGATCGCGGCTGACGAAGAAGCTCTCACACGACTGTGTGCGAACTACATCGACAACGTGAAGGCGTACACGCAGCACGAGACGGTGAAGAACAAGTTCACCGGCGAGCAGGAAGAGCCGGACGAACGGCTGATGCGGTCGATCGAAGAACGCATCGACATTCCGGAAACGCGCAAGGACGACTTCCGCCGCGAAATCATGAACTACATCGGGGCTCTGGCACTCGATGGCAAGAAGTTCGATTTCCGGACGAACGAGCGGCTGCAGAAGGCGCTCGAGATGAAGTTGTTCGAGGATCAGAAGGACACGATCAAGCTGACCAGCCTGGTCTCGAACGTTGTCGATGCCGACACACAGGAGAAGATCGACATCGTCAAGAGCCGTCTGATTCGCGACTTCGGCTACAACGACGAATCGGCGACCGATGTGCTGCAGTACGTCGCCAGCATCTTCGCTCGCGGCGACGCCAAAGAGGCGGCGGCATAACCGGGTGACTCAATCGGCCTGTTCGGTCTCGCTACGAGGCCGGGCAGGTCGGCTCGGTCAGTTTCGTCTCTCACGCACCGAAGGGACGGCAGGCACGCAGCCTGTCGGCACAGACTTATGGCTCGCAACATTGACCAGGATCTGTCGCGGTTTCGGAAGATCGTCCGGGGGAGCGTCCGTAAGAACCTCCGGAAGTACATCAACCACGGCGAAATGCTCGGTCGCAAAGGCCGCAACGTTGTCAGCATTCCGGTTCCGAACATCGACATCCCGCACTTCCGACACGGGCCGAAAGGTTCCGGCGGCGTCGGGCAGGGTGAAGGCGAAGTCGGCCAGCCAGTCGGCAAAGGCGGCCAGCAGCAGGGCGACGGAGCTGGTGCTGCCGGCAGCGAACCGGGATCGCAGCACTACCGCGAAGTCGAGATGACGCTCGAAGAACTTGCCGACATGCTCGGCGAGGAACTCGAACTGCCGAACATCGAGCCCAAGGGCACGGACTCGGTCAAGAGCGTCAAGGACCGCTACACGAGCATCGCTCAAACCGGGCCGGATTCGCTGCGACACGTCAAGCGGACTTACAAGCGGGCACTCAAACGCTCAATCGCCTCGAACGATTACCGGCCCGACAACCCGGTCATCATTCCGAGCCGCGAGGACTTCCAGTACCGCTCGTGGAAGTCGGTTATCGAGCCGACCGCCAACGCAGCGTTGATCTACATCATGGACGTTTCGGGCTCGATGATGGACGAGCAGAAAGAGATCGTCCGCACGGAGGCCTTCTGGATCGATACCTGGCTTCGCAAGCAGTACGACGGAGTCGAGCGACGCTACATCATTCACGACGCCGTGGCGAAGGTCGTTGACGAGGAAACGTTCTACACCACGAGAGAAAGCGGTGGCACGCGAATCTCGGCTGCATACAACGTCTGTCGCGACGTGATCGCCCGCGAGTTTCCGCCGTCCGAATGGAACATCTACTGCTTCCAGTTTTCCGACGGCGACAACTGGGGCGAAGACAACAAGGACTGCCTGAGCATCCTGACCGACGAAATCATCGCTCACTGCAATCTGTACTGCTACGGGCAGGTCGAAAGTCCGTATGGCTCGGGCGATTTCATCCGCGAACTCAGACGCCTCAGCGACGAGCACGAGAATCTGGTGCTCTCGGAGATCGCGAGCAAAGACGCGATCTACGAATCCATTCGACAGTTTCTTGGTAAAGGCAAGTAGGAGGGATGGCCAGTTCAGAAATGACCAATGACCAGAACCAGACTTCGGAGAAGCGGCTGGTCATTGGTCATTGACTCATTGGTCATTCCCCCGAAGGGGGCAATATGGCGATCAGTGTTCATCGGCCTTTGCCGGCCCACATCGCGAAGATTCAGGACGAGATGGAGCGTCGAGCCAGCGACGAAGGGCTCGACTTCTTCGAGACGATCTTCGAGTACGTTGATTATGAAGAGCTGAGCATGTTCGCGGCGTACACCGGGTTTCCGATTCGGTACCCGCATTGGCGCTTCGGGGCTCAGTACGACGAACTGATGAAGGGCTACTCATACGGTCTGCAGAAGATCTACGAGATGGTCATCAATACGGACCCGTGCTACGCCTACCTGCTCAACACGAACGGGATCGGCGATCAGAAGCTGGTCATCGCGCACGTCTACGGACACTGCGACTTCTTTAAGAACAACGCGTGGTTTGCGCCGACCAATCGCCGGATGCTCGACCAGATGGCGAATCATGCATCGCGCGTGAATCGGTACATCGATCGCTACGGGTACGAAGCCGTCGAGGAGTTCATCGACGCCTGCCTGTCGCTCGAAGACCTGATCGATCCGCATCTGCCACACGTCAAACGGCACGATGAGCCCGAGCGTGCCAGAGGCACTCTGCAGCAGGATCCGATCCCCGCTGAAGAACCTCGCGATGGCCGCTTCGAGGCGAAGGGCTACATGGACAAATTCATCAATCCGCCGGAAGTCCTGCGTCGACAGGCAGAAGAGAAACGCAGGGACGAGGAACGCCGCGAAGCGACTCGGTCATTTCCCGCGCGACCCGAGCGTGACGTCCTGCTGTTTCTGCTGGAGCACGCTCCGCTGAAGCCATGGCAGCACGACATCCTGCAGATCGTTCGTGACGAGGCTTACTACTTCGCTCCGCAGGGCCAGACGAAGATCATGAACGAGGGCTGGGCCAGCTACTGGCACTCGACCATCATGACGAAGTACGGGCTGACGGACGCCGAGGTCGTCGACTACGCCGACCATCACAGCGGCACGATGGCGATGAGCACGCAGCGGTTGAACCCGTACAAGATCGGCATCGAGCTTTTCCGTGACATTGAGGAACGCTGGAACAAGGGCCAGTTTGGCTCCGACTGGGACCAGTGCGACGATCTGCGTGCGAAAGAAACCTGGGACAAACAACTTGGTCTGGGCCGCGACAAGATCTTCGAGGTGCGCCGAATTCACAACGACGTGACCTTCATCGACACGTTCCTGACGGCAGAGTTCTGCCAGAAGCACAAGATGTTCATGTTCGCGTACAACGAAGCGAACGATAACTTCGAAATCGCGTCGCGCGAGTTCGACAAGGTCAAGCAGCAGCTTCTCGGCAGCCTGACGAATCACGGTCGCCCGGTGATTCGCGTTGTCGACGGCAACTACCGCAACCGTGGCGAACTGCTGCTCGCTCACCAGTTTCAGGGCATGCCGCTGAAGCTCGATTACGCCCGCGACACGCTGACGAATCTCGGCAGGCTGTGGGGCAGGCCCGTGCATATCGAGACCGTCTTCGACGACAAGCCGACAATTCTGTCGTTCGACGGGACGAATCACGAGATGAAGAGCAGTTCGGCCGCCGCCTGAAGCTGGCAGCTCTGTACGTTGCCGCTCAGGCTTGAGCCGAATCCGTGATCTGTCGGGAAAACTTGTCGGATTCATTTCTCATTCGCGCCCTCCCGCGTCGATGTCGAATGGTAAAGAACGGCTTTGACTCTGCTTCCCGGGAAACGACATGCTGAAATCCTGAGGTACCAGGCTCTGTCCCTGAACTCGACTCCGGCGTAGCTGCCGTCGCCAGACGGCGGGAATCCACGCTCTGGCGAGCGTAGCTACGAAGATCATGGGCAGAGCCTGGCCTTTCTTCGGGCCACGGTGACAAGACTTTTATCCGCCGAGAGCTGAGTCTCCCGGCAGGAGTTCTGATATGGACCTGTCCGCCCACCTCAGCAATGAACTGGCCCGCCTCGCGGGATTCTCCGGTCCGCCGAATCATCAGATCGACGTGACCGACGCCGCCGGTTTGCGGCTGCGCATTGACTTTGTGGCCGTCGACACGCTGAGCAGTGCGTTCGAATGCCTGTCTCTGCACGTTCCCAAACTCGTTGGCCACGAGGTCAAAGTGCTCAACGAGTGGGCCGCCGCCCTGTCAAAGCGGGTGACCTACCTGCTTGAGTTCATCGGACCGATCGAAGTCGACCCGTCGATCAACGAGGTCCTGATCCGCTCAACACCGCCCGACCAGTCCAGCGGCAGCACGCAGTTCTACGAGGTGTTGTTGAGTGCTCAGACCGACGGCACCTTCTCGCTGCGCCGCTACCGCAGTCACACAGGCCAGCCCGGCCGCGACGCCGTTGACGTTCTGCTGACCAACGAGACGCTGAAGAAACTCATCAACGACCTCGTCGATACGATCCCCGATGTCGACTGAGTTGCAGGCAGCGTCTCTGGAAAGAACGTCGTCGCGCATCTTTGCGTCTTCGCGGCTTTGCGTCAGAATCCCACAGACTGAAACAGAACTCGTCTGTGGAGACCGCAACCAATGCAGGACGTGACCGACTTTCTGAATTCCAACCGTGACGCTGCCGTTGCTGAGCTGCAGGAGCTGCTGCGGATTCCGTCCGTCAGTGCGGACTCGGCCTTCAAGCCGCACATGGCTGCGGCGGCGGAGTTCGTTGTCAACAAGCTGACGTCGGCGGGACTGTCGGCGGAGATCGTGCCGACAGCCGGGCATCCGATTGTGTATGGCGAATGGACGCAGGCCGCGGGGGCTCCGACGGTGCTCGTTTACGGGCACTATGACGTGCAGCCGCCGGACCCGGTTGAGAAGTGGACAACGCCTCCGTTTGATCCGGAAATTCGCGATGGCCGCATCTGGGCTCGCGGAGCGACTGACGACAAAGGGCAGGTCTGGACTCACGTGCTGTCGGTTGCTGCCTGGCTGCAGGTTCGAGGCTCGCTTCCGGTCAATGTGAAGTTCGTCATTGAGGGCGAGGAAGAGGTCGGCAGCAACAACCTCGAAACATTCCTGCGTGACAACCGCGAAAAGCTGGCGTGCGACGTCGCGGTCATCAGCGACACAGCTCAGTACGGGCCGGGCATTCCGGCGATCACTTACGGGCTGCGAGGCATTCTGGCGTGCGAGGTCACTCTGACCGGTCCGAATCGCGATCTGCACAGCGGTGTGTTTGGCGGAGCGGTCGCCAATCCGGTCAACGAACTCTGCCGGCTGGTGTCGCTGCTGCACGACGATCAGCGCCGCGTCGCCGTGCCTGGCTTTTACGACGACGTGAAACCGTTGACCGACGAGGAGCGATCGCAGTTCGCCGCGCTGCCGTTCGACGAGGCCGCCTGGCTGGCGGACCTTGGTGTTGAAGCATCTGTCGGCGAGGAAGGCTACACGGCCACCGAACGCCGCTGGGCTCGCCCGACCTGCGACGTCAACGGGATTTTCGGCGGCTATACCGGAGAGGGGCCAAAGACGATTGTGCCGTCGACGGCGACCGCCAAGATCACCTGCCGTCTGGTACCCGACCAGGATCCGCACAGTCTGACCGAAGCTCTGCGACAGTTCCTTGAAGCAAACCTGTCGTCTGGCGTGACGATGGAATTCAGCACCGCGCACGGCGGCAGCCCGTCGATGGCCGACCTGGACAGTCCCTACATGGCGGCGGCGAAGGCGGCGATCGAGCAGGCATTTGGGACAGCTCCCGTGCTGATTCGCGAAGGCGGATCGATTCCCGTCGTCGCAAGCCTCGACGAAATCCTGGGCGTCGAGACTCTGCTGCTGGGCTGGGGCCAGAACAGCGACAATCTGCACAGCCCCGACGAACACTTCTCGATCGAAGATTTTCATCGCGGCACTCTCGCCAGTGCGTGCCTGTGGCAGGAGCTGACCGGGTAACCGCGATCAGTAGCGAAACTCGCGCAGAGTTTCGGCGACGCACCGCCAGGTCGAGCATTCCAGCCACGGCACCGAAAGTCTGCGCGACTTTCGCTACGCTCCAACGACGGGCTCGGTCGCCAGTCGCTCTTCTTCCGGCGGCAGATTGTTCCCGGTAGACTCCGCCGCGAACGGGACCATTTCACGCACTTCAACGATCCGAACAGGCCATGCTTGACCTTCAGTTCATCTGTGAGAACCGCGACCTCGTCGCTGAAAACTGCCGTAACCGGGGCGTCGATTGTGACATCGACGTTGTCATCGAACTCCGCGGGCAACGCGGTGAGCTGCAGACGAAAGTCGACTCGCTGCGCAGCGAGCAGAACCAGACGTCGAAGCTGATCCCCAAGGCGAAAGACAACGACGAGCGGCAGCAGTACATCGCTCGCGGCAAGGAACTGCGGGAGCAGATTGCGGCGGCTGACGAGGAACTCAGTGCGGTCAACGAGAAGCTGGCAGATCTGCAATCAGCGATTCCGAATCTGTCGCACCCGGACGCTCCGGTCGGGAAGATCGACAAAGAGAACATCGAAGTTCGTCGTGTTGGGGATCTGCCGCAGTTCGATTTCAAACCGCTGGACCATGTCGAGCTGGCCGAGAAGCACGACCTGATCGACTTTGAAGGCGGCGCCCGCGTGACAGGTTCGGGCTTTTACTTCCTGAAGAACGACGCCGTGTTTCTGGAAATGGCGCTGATTCAGTACGCCATTGAGAAGCTGCGGGATGAAGGCTTCACTGTTCACTCGACGCCGGACCTCGCTCGACAGGAAGTCCTGCACGGCACGGGCTACAACCCGCGTGGCGAGGAAACGCAGATTTATTCGATCGCCGGTACGGACCTGAGCCTCATCGCGACAGCGGAGATTCCGCTCGGCGGACTGCTGCAGAAAGAAATCGTTGACTACGACAAGCTGCCGCTGAAGTTCGCCGGTGTGTCGCACTGCTTCCGCACCGAAGCCGGAGCCGCTGGCAAGGCGTCGCGCGGCATTTATCGCGTGCATCAGTTCTCGAAGGTCGAAATCTTCGGCTTCACGACGCCGGATCTCGAAGCGTCAAACGCATTTCACGCCGAGATCGTCCGCATTGAAGAGGAGATCTTCCAGGGGCTCGGCATTCCGTACCGCGTTGTCGATACGTGCACCGGCGACCTGGGCGGTCCGGCGTACCGCAAGTACGATCTCGAAGCCTGGATGCCTGGGCGCGGAGACGCCGGCGAGTTCGGCGAAGTCACTTCCGCGTCGAACTGCACCGACTACCAGGCTCGCCGGCTCGGCATTCGGACTCGGGTTCCGGACACGAAGGGCACCAGCTTCGTGCACACGCTCAACGGAACGGCCATCGCGATCTCGCGAGCCCTCGTCGCGATTCTCGAAAACTACCAGCAGGCAGACGGCAGCATCCGCATCCCGGAAGTCCTGCAGAAGTGGGTCGGCCGCGAGCAGATCGGCTGATCCGGACTGAGGCATTCCAATGGTGTCGCGAACCCAAGTTGACCTGCCACAGCAGGAAATCGAAGCGTTCTGCCGACGTTGGCAGATCGTTGAGTTCGCCTTGTTCGGCTCTGTCCTCAGGACCGACTTCGACACAGACAGCGACATCGACGTCCTGGTCACTTTTGAAGAGTCCGCTCCCTGGAGTCTCTGGGAGCTGACTGAAATGCGAGATGAACTCGCAGAGTTGTTCGGTCGCTCGGTCGATCTGGTTGAAAAGTCAGCGATCCGCAACCCGTTTCGTCGGCATCATATTCTGAGCAATTGCGAGGTCGTCTATGACTGCCGAAAAGTCTGACGACGTCTATCTCTGGGACATGCTTAACGCCGCTCGAAACATCGAATCGATGTGCGCTGGCCGAAGTCTGACTGACTACCTTCAGGATCTGATTCTTCGCAGTGCAGTCGAACGTCAGATCGAGATTATCGGCGAAGCTGCCCGCCACGTGTCGAAGCGCTTTCAGGGCGAGCACGCGGAAATCGACTGGCGGCCAATCATGGCGCAGCGGCACATCCTCGCTCACGACTATGGCGAGATTGACGATCGACGAATCTGGAACGTTGCGACTCAGCACGTCCCGGAACTGATTTCTCTACTCGTACCACTGTTGCCACCGGAGCCCGAAGATCAGAACGATGCCTCGGACCAGCCGACAGAAAAGGACTCGTGATGCGCATCGCTTATCTGGATTGTTCGACCGGGATTGCTGGCGACATGACGCTGGCGGCATTGATTGATGCGGGTGTTGACGCCGACGCGATTCGCGCGGGCATCGACTCGCTGGGGCTCGACGGCGTGTCGCTGAAGATCGAGACCGTCGTCAAAGGCGGCTTCCGGGCGACGCATCTGACGGTTGAGCATCCTGAGCAGCATGCGCATCGGCATCTGTCAGATATCGAAGCGATTCTCGCGCGAGCGGATGGCGTGACGGATTCGCAGAAGGCGATTGCTCGGGAAATCTTCCTCGCCGTCGCGCAGGCCGAGGCGAAGGTGCATGGCTCGACGGTCGAGAAGGTGCACTTTCACGAGGTCGGGGCGATTGATTCGATTGTCGACATCGTCGGCGCCGCGATCGGCTTTGACCTGCTCGGGGTCGACCAGATCGTCTGCAGTCCGGTGCCGACCGGGCATGGCAAGGTGAAGATCGATCATGGCGTCTGTCCGGTGCCGACACCTGGCACGGCCGAACTGCTGAAGGGCATCCCGCTGGCTGACGTGCCGATTGAGGCCGAACTGACGACGCCGACCGGAGCAGCGATCGTCAAAGCTCTCGTCGACCGGTTTTCGGTCTCGCTGCCAGCGATGACGATCGACGCTGTCGGGTATGGAGCCGGTACGAAAGATTTCCGGCAGCGGGCGAACATTCTGCGGCTGTTTGTCGGGGAAGCCGTCGCGGCGCCGGACTTCGATCAGGTCTGGCTGCTCGAATCCAATCTCGACGACTGCTCGGGCGAGATCATCGGTTATACGAAGCAGAAGCTGCTTGAGAACGGGGCACTTGATGTCTGGTCGACCTCGATTCAGATGAAGAAAGAGCGGCCCGGCGTCCTGCTGAGCGTAATCTGCCGGCCGGAAGACCTCGAAGACGTCGAGACGATTCTCTTCCACGAAACCGGGACGTTCGGCATCCGGCGGCGGCTGATTGAGCGGTCGAAGCGGCTGCGGGAGGCGGTGACGATCGATTCCGACTGGGGACCGATCGAAGGCAAGCTCGGCTGGCGGGACGGTGAGCCGGCGATCTTCACGCCGGAATTCGAATCACTGGCCCGAATCGCCCGCGAGCAGGAGATGCCGCTCCGCGAGGTCTACCGAACCGTCGAGGCCTGGTACCAGCAGATGGAATTCGACATCGACGACGAACCGCATTCTCACGATCATGACCACGATCACGACGGCGGCCACGACCATGATCACAGTCACGATCACGACCACAGCCATGACCATGATCACGATCACGATCACGGTTAGTGTTCGGTTCAGTATTCGAGTAGCTGCCGTCGCCAGACGGCGGAGTCCCACGCTCTGGCGAGCGTAGCTACTGAAGTCGCTGATCGAAGAGTTTCGAAACGAAAACGTCATGGATGACGCGGTATGAATCTCTCGGAAATCCACCCGTTCGTGCAGGTGCTGTTCATCGTCGCGTTCGGCATCATGATGCGACGGAGCATTACTCGGCGGCTGAGACGTCGCCGGAAGACGGATCCCGTCGCCGAGGCTCGACAGGAAATGGAGCGTCGCCGCAAAGAGTCGCAGCGGCAGCTCGAACAGCACGAGGTTCGTCTGCACGAAACCGCTCGTCAGACGGAAGCCGTCCTGCAGACCAAGCTGTCGCTCCTTGATGAAATGGTCGCCGAGACCGACCGGGAAATCGCGCGGCTGGAAGAACTGCTGGAAGAGGTGAAGGGAATTCCGTCACCGCTGGAGGGCGACGAACCCGACACGGACTACCCTGGGACTGACGAGCCGAAATGGGCACAGCCGAATCAGAGGCTGTCGCTGCACGGCGAACCGGCGCAGTTTGTCCGGCTGCTGCACCAGTCGGGATTTTCGGCAGAGGAAATCTCGCGTCAGATGAACGTGCCGCTCGCGACGATCCAGCAGATTCTTGGCGACGGTGACGACGAGCAATCTCGCGCGGCCTGAACCTCAGAAAGTCACCCGTGATTCGCGTAACGCTGCTCATTCCGACGCTCGATCGGTCCGGGGCCGAGAAGCAACTGACGCTGCTGGCGACTGCGTTGCCGCGGGATGAATTTGACGTTGAGGTCGTCGCGCTGACGCGGTCGGGACCGTACGCAGCCGAGCTGGAGCAGGCCAGCGTGCCGCTGACGGTGCTCGGTAAACGCTGGAAGTTCGATCCGTCATGCCTGCGGCGGTTGAAGCGGCATCTGCGGGAACGGCAGCCCGATGTTCTGCATACCTGGCTGTTCGCCGCGAACGCTTATGGCCGGCTGGCGCTGCCTCGAATAAACGCGCCGAAAGTCATCGTCTCAGAACGTTGTGTCGATTCGTGGAAAGCCGGCTGGCAGTTGTGGCTCGATCGAAAGCTGATTCCCAGAACTGACCTGCTGGTTGGCAACTCACAGGCGGTCGCCGACTTTTACGAGTCGGTTGGCGTGCCGCTCGATCGGCTGGCCGTCGTTCAGAATGGGATCGAACGACCTCCGATGCCGCAGCAATCGCGCGAGGAATTCCGTCGGAGTCTCGGTCTGGAACCATCGACCAAAGTGGTCGGCTTTGTCGGACGGCTTGCCCCGCAGAAGCGGCTGAAGGATCTGCTGTGGTCATTCGAGCTGCTGAGCAATCTCGAACATGAGCACGTCGCGTTTGTGATTGCCGGCGACGGTCCGCAGCGGCACGAGCTGGAAGAGTTCGCCCGCAACATTCGCTGTCTCGACCAGGTGCGGTTTCTCGGTCACCGCGATGACGCCGCGTCGCTGATTTCACTGTTCGACGTCTTCTGGCTGGCCAGCGATTTCGAGGGTCAGTCGAACAGCCTGCTGGAGGCGATGGCCAGCGGCGTTCCCTGCGTCGTCAGCGACATTCCCGCCAACGTCGAAGTCGTCACGCACAAGCAGACAGGACTTGTCGTGCCGACCGGTGACCGAGTCGCGTTCACCAAAGCTGCCGATCGCCTGTTCCGCGAGGCCGACTTCGCGAATCAGCTTGGGCAAAGCGCGCAGGAATACTGCCGCGAGACGCTCTCAGTCGAGCGCATGGTCGGCGAGTACGCGCGGCTGTATCGCGACGTCGCAGATCGCAACGAATCGTAGGACGGACTTCAGTCCGTTATGTGTGTAGTGGACGAGGTTACGAGTCCCTTTTTCTGTGCGGCTGGTTCGGGACTCGTGACCTCGTCCACTACGTCAGGATTCGACGCTGAAGATAGCCGGGCGATGCTTACGCCGCCTGGTCGCTGATCGCGGCAATCCGCTCGGCCAGTTCGATCTTCATGAAGCGGGCGCCGGAGGCGTCATAGAAAAAGACGTGATTCCGGTCGGATGCCCAGACGGCGCTCAGGCGGACCTGCCGCGGGCCGTGGATCGAGAACTGCAGGCCACAGGCTCGACCACATTTCTTCAGTTCCATTTCGAGCATCTGGAACTGGTCTCTCACGAGGTTCTCGCGCTGGCACAGCGTTTCGTGGACAAACTGGCGAAGTTCATCGAGTGTCGAAATTCCTGCAACGCGCTCGCTCATCGGTGCCTCTTGCTGGGGAACAGCGACGCATAATCAGACGAGCCCGCATCCTTGCCGGTCCGTCCTCTGCGTCGATTACTGATGCCAATCCGTGGTGCTGACTCGGGTGCCCCGACCGCTGCCTCCGTGCGAACAGATGTCTGGTCTTTCGTGCTGAACTCGTGCTGGTCGAAGTTCAGGACAAGAGACGTGCCGTTGCGGCCGGCTCAATGGGTATCGGTTTCCGAATCGCCAGGCTTTGTCACGGGGCGGCGATACCGAGCGTTCGCTCTGACTGGAATCCGTCATCCAGCCTGCCTGACCGGTAAGGTCAACGCGGTCCGCAGTGCGGGGGAGCGGATTGCAGATCGTTTCGCGATGACGGTTGATTTCTCTGGAGCCGCGATCGTTGGTCCCCTTGGGCGTGCTCAGTTGCTGCGCCGGTACGGCTCCCGCTAGGTTCCGATCCTCCGCTCAACAACCGTCTGACGTCAAGAAACAGTCTGAACTGATCTGATCGGGAGAATGCCGTGCCAGTGCTGGAAGCCTCGAAACTTGCGGACTTTGCCAGAGCGCTACTGTCCGCCGGTGGAGCCTTGCCGAAAGAAGCCGACGTTGTCGGTCGAAGTCTCGTCGAAGCCAATCTGCGGGGACACGATTCGCACGGCGTGATGCGAATTCCGTTTTACGTCAAGCAGGTGCAGGACGGCAAACTGACGCCGGGCGCGACGCTCGACGTCATCAACGAAACTCCGGGTACGATTGTCGCCGATGGGAGCTGGGGCTTCGGCCAGGTCCTCTCGCGGAATCTGATGGAGTGGCTGATGGATAAGGCCGCGAATTCCGGAATCGCTTCCGGCACGCTCCGACGATCTGCTCATATCGGTCGGCTGGGTGAGTACGCCGAGATGGCTGCCGAGCGGAATATGGCCGCGATCATCTGCGCGAACACTCACGGAGCGGCGCAGCGTGTTGCTCCCGTTGGCGGCAAGCGACCACGCCTTGGGACCAACCCGCTGTGTATCGGGATGCCAGGCGGCAAAGACGGCCCGTTTATCCTCGACTTCGGGACCAGCGCCACCGCTGAAGGCAAGGTCCGTGTCAAACGGATCGCGGGCGAGCAGGTGCCCGACGGCTGGATCCTCGACCCCGAAGGCAATCCGACGAACGATCCCAATCAGCTGTACGGCGACCCGCCGGGAACCATCCGTCCGATGGGCGGCGACCAGGCTTACAAGGGGTTCGGGCTGTCGTTCATGATCGAGATGCTGTGCGGAGCCCTCTCGGGCGGCCAGTGTGCCTACCCCGATCCGCCCCCGCCGGTCGGCAATGCCGCATTCTTTATCGTCATTGATCCGAAGGGGTATGCCGGCTTTGACCACCTCAGCCAGGAAGTCGGCTCGCTCGAACAGTACGTCCGCGACGTCCCGCGCATTGACGGCGTCGATCGCGTTTACCTGCCGGGTGATCCCGAACGATCAACGCTGGCAACTCGTTCGGCGTCCGGCATCAGCCTTGACGACGGGAACTGGAATGCCCTGCTGAAGCTGGCAGAAGAACTCAACGTCCCGGTCCCGGCTGTCTGAATGCCGTTTCTGTCGGGTCGGTCGAGCTTCGCGAGGCCTACCAGAACGATGCCGGAAACTGGTGGGCCTCGCGAAGCTCGATCCACCCTGCGGCTGATTCTCAGGCGCCCCTGCCATGCGACGTGGAGCGGTCATCCTCTGTGGCGGACACAGTCGGCGAATGGGCCAGCCGAAGGCGTTGCTGCCCTTCGGCGATGAACTGATGCTGCAGCGCGTCTGCCGGATTCTCGGTGAGGTCGTTCCCCAGCTCTTCGTAGTGGCCGCACAGGCCCAGGAACTGCCTGCGCTGGCTCCGAACGTCACCATCGTCCGCGACGAGTACGAGTCCCTCGGCCCACTGGCCGGCATCGCGACTGGTCTCGGTACCGCGCGAGCGACCTGCGATGCGGTCTTCCTTACGGCCTGCGACGTCCCGCTGCTGAAGCCCGCCTTCGTTGAGCGAATGTTCGACCTGCTGGAAGACCACGATGCCGCCGTCCCCACCGACGGCGAACACGTCCACGTTCTGTCAGGCGTTTATCGCCCACTTCTCGAAGACGCCGCCCGCGACCTGCTGAACAACAACCGCCGCCGTCCCCTGTTTCTCGTCGAGGAATCAAACTCAGTACTTATCCCGGAGACCGACCTCAAAGCCGCTGACCCGGAACTATTCTCGTTGCGAAACACCAACACTCCCGAGGAGCACCAGGCAGCACTGAGAATCGCTGGCCAACCGACCGCACGCTGAAAGCGTTTCAGAACAAAGCCTGGTGTCGCGGCGCAGCCGCGCACGCCAGGTTTGTGAGAATTAAGAGGAAACATCGCGTGTAGTCTTCCGAGCCACCTCATCTGCCGGCATCGCCCAACTCAGATGCGAACGATACATCAACGTCGGCAGATGAGGTGGCTCGGAAGACGTAAGGGCGGCGAATGGTGTGGCACCAACCATTCCTGGGGTGCGCTGCGCGACCCCAGGCTCTGGTGTAAAACACTTTGTGCGGCCCGTCCTCAGAGAGGCTACTCCAGCGACGAAGCCGCTTCGACGAGCGTCCGTACCATGCAGCCAGTGGCGCCTCCCTCGCGGTGTGGTTTGTTGTTTGACGCGAAGGATGGACCGGCGATGTCGAGGTGGACCCACGGTTTTTTGTCGACGAACTTTTCGAGGAACTTGGCGGCGGTGATCGCTCCGCCCCAGCGGCCACCGATGTTCCGGCAATCGGCGACGTCACTCTTGAGCAGCTCGGAATAAAAATCGAACGTCGGCAACTGCCAGACGTACTCGCCCGCCGTTGAGGCTGCAGCAAGGACCTGATTGCACCAGTTCTGGTCGTTGCTGAAGACGCCGGTGACATCCTCTCCCAGCGCGACGACGCAGGCACCAGTCAGAGTGGCGAGGTCAATGATCCGGTCGGCACCGCGTTCGGCCGCGTAGTGCAGGACGTCGGCCAGGACCAGGCGGCCTTCTGCGTCCGTATTCTGCACCTCGATCGTCACTCCGTTCCGCGCGGTCAGAATGTCACCGAGTTTGTACGACGAACCGCTGACCATGTTCTCCACAAGGCCGAGATAAGCCGTGACGTTGACCGGCAGCTTGAGCTTCGCGATGGCAGCGATGGCGCCGAGAGCCGTTGCCGATCCGGCCATATCACTCTTCATCGCGATCATTCCATCGGAAGGCTTAAGCGACAGGCCCCCACTGTCGAACGTGACTCCCTTGCCAACGATCGCCAGTGTCGGTGCGTCGTTTCCCGCGCCGTGATAATCAACGATGACGACTCGCGGCGGTCGAACGCTGCCCTGCGCGACAGCCAGCAAAGAGCCCATGTTCTCAGCTTCAAGTTCCGGCTGGCCGAGCACCGTGCAGGTCAGGCCGAGGTCGGCGGCGACCTGTTGAGCGCGTTCGGCGACGCTTTCAGGATGAATCTGCTGCGGCGGCAGGTTGACGAGATCGCGCGTCAGATTGATCGCCTCGCCAAGAATGACGCCGCGAGTTGCAGCTTCTTCCGCTGCGGACGTCGCGCCTTCATCAACGAGTAACGTCGCCGACGCGAGCGGGTGATGTCCGCGCTCGGCCTTCAGTGAGTCCTGTCCCACACCGCCAACAGTCAGGCTGGTCGCGAGCGTCTCGACGGCCTGCTCCTGGGAAATGCCAGCACCGGAAACGGCAGGGACGGCAAACGCCACGGAGACTTCGGCCTTTGACGATACCGAACGAACTGCCGCCATCGCTGCCTTCTCGAACCGAGGCCGCGTCAGTTCGTCCGCTTTTCCAAGCCCGACGACAAGCAGTCGTTGAGCGGCAATGCCTCCGGCGTCTGGCAGAGGCAGCAGTTCCGCAAGCTTGCCGGTCAGGTCACCGGATTCTCTGAGCCGCGTCAGCGTTCCGCCGAGAGCCTTGTCCAGTTCTCCAAGCGGTCCGTCGAACTTTCGCGAGTTGTCGATCGCCACGATCAGCCAGTCGACCGCAGTGGTGTGCCAGGGAGATGTGGTAACGCTGAGTGTCATTTAACCGTTTCCTGTTGTCTGTGTTGTTTGACCCGAGTCGGAGCCGACGGCGTTCGTCTCATGTGTGAGTTCGGCAAAACGCCATCGCCTCCGGCTTCGGGTCAAACAGTTAGAGCTGGTGGATTCTCATTCCGCCGTCGATGTACAGCACCTGCCCCGTTGCGTATGGGATGTCTTCCCGGACGAGTGCCGCGATCGCTCGACCGACGTCCGACGGTTCGCCCCAGCGGCGTTCGAGTGTCAGACCGTCGGCGATCAGGCGGTCGTATTTTTCGATGACCCCAGACGTCATGTCGCTGCGAATGACGCCAGGCTGGACTTCGTAAACTCGAATGCCGAACTCAGCCAGCCGAGCCGCCCACAGCTTTGTGGCCATGCCCGTTGCTGCCTTCGTCAGACAGTAGTCACCGCGATTTATCGAGACGAACTCAGCGGAGATCGACGACACGTTGATCACGCACGGGCTGAACTCGAGCCCCGCCTCGCGCTGCTCGACCATCCAGCGTGCCGCGAGCTGCGTCAGAAAGTAAGGGCCTTTGAGGTTCGTCGCGACCACGCGATCAAAGCTTTCCTCGTCAGCCTCCAACAGGTCCTTGCGTCCCGGCGACGTGATCCCGGCATTATTGACCAGCACGTCGAGCCGACCGAGTTCGGATCGAATCTGCTCGATCATCGCCGCCCGGTCATCTGCCGAACCAACGTCGCCCTGACAGTAAATCGCGGACTGGCCTGCCGAGCGGAATTCGTTGAGCACATCCGTGACCTGATCCGCTGGCCGCATGCCATTGAGTGCCAGCGAGTAACCGCCAGCAGCCAGCGATCGCGCAATCCCCAGTCCGATCCCGCGCGCTCCTCCTGTGATCAGTGCGACTTTGCCTGGATCCACGACGACGTGTCCTGTCTGCTGAACGACGATTGCCAGTGCTCGAACCTCTGGTCAGAGTTCCTGCGTATCATGCGGACTATAGCCGCGCGGCACCGATCTCAGAATTGTGCCGAGACTCGCAGTTTCTCGGCACCACGTCGCAGCCGGTAGCCGCCAGTTTTCGGCTCTGTCCACGACATTGTTCGTCTGCCGTTGTATCGCACCTGCTGTCTGCGACGCGTGAGTGCCCCGAGACGCCGGAAGCACTGGTCCCGAACTTTGGGCGTGCCCGCCGGGTGACCTGTTCTCGGGCAGGCCACTGAAGTACCGTCGCACTGCCGACAGCTTTGAGCTGTACAGCGTCGGCAGAAATCAGACCGATGACGGTGGGCGAGGATTTGAGGACGAGAATGCTGGCGACGATCTTGTCGTCAGGTTATCGCTCGCGAGATCCGCCTCCGCAAACTGAGTTTTCCGTCCCATGCTGCGCGTCAATTACCGGATTGAGATTCCGTTCACCGAGTTTGACTTTTCGTTCTCGCGCAGCGGCGGGCCGGGTGGCCAGAACGTCAACAAGGTGAACTCGAAGGTGACACTGCGCTGGAGCGTCACGAAGTCGCCGACGCTGCCAGCGGACGTTCGCGAACGCTTCGTCCAGCGTTACCGGCGGCGAATCACCAACGATGGCGAGCTGGTCATGCACAGCGAGCGGTACCGCGATCAGGGCCGCAATGTCGCCGACTGTCTCGAAAAGCTCCGCGAACTGCTGCTCGAGGTCGCTGTCGCGCCGAAGAAACGCAAGCCGACGAGGCCGACCAGGGGAGCGAAAGAGCGGCGACTGAAGGAGAAACGGGCGGCGTCTGAACGCAAAGCGCGACGACGGAAACCCGGAATTGATGATTAAGGTCCGGGTGCGTCACGCGAGTCTCAGCAGAATGCTCCGGCCAGCTGCCCGAGTTCTGACGGATCCAGTTCGAACTGACCGTCGAATCTGCGACGTTCTCTGCTCGCCCGTACACGTTCGCGGCACAAGGGGACGAGCGTCTCCGCGAACGCGTCAGCAATGATCTGATGACCTTCCGGACCGGGATGCAGGCGGTCGGGCAGCAGTGCTTCGAGATCGTTGCGGGCCACAAAGCGGTCGTAGAGTTCGATCGTCGGCGCACCGAACTGCCCGGCGACCTCACGAACCTGCTCAGCATAGGGCTCCATGGATCGCCATGCCGGGCCGTCGCCATGTTCCACATCCAGCCGTGGCGATGGTGTTGTGAACACTGGATTGGCCTTGAGGCTCAGGACGTTCTCAGCGATTCGGCAGAGGTTGTCGCGATACTGGACCGGGTCGCAGCTGTCGCGGCCTCCGGGAGGCCGGGCGTCGTTCAGGCCAAGAGCGACGACCACCATATCCGGCTGATAGCGGCTCACCATGCGGCTGAAGCGTCGCAACGCATAGCCGGTATCCACTCCGTCAATGGCGCTGCGGCGGAGCGTCGTGTCGAGGCCGCAATCCTGAAAAATATTCTGCAGAATCGAAGCGTAGGAGTTCGATTCTTCAACACCGCTGAAGCCGGCGCCGACGGTGACCGAGTCTCCGAGGACGAGCACTGTATCGCATTCTCGCATTGACCAAGCCTGCTCTCAGAACGAAATCGATGGTGCGGGTTCAGTCGGCAGGAGCGCCGACTCGATGTGAGCCGGCGAGTGGAGCAATGTTGGTGCCAGAACTCTGGGCGCCGAAGCGCCGAAACCAGTAACTCGTTGTTGACGCGAAGTTTCGGGCTGTCGAAAAATCTGTTCGACACCTGCGGCGCCGCTCGATCCTCAGCGCTGAGTAGCGAATCCTGATGGGTCGGCGCGGGCGTCAGGGCAGGAGCGGCGCTGCTGTCGAGGCTGGATTACTGGGCAGCCGTGATCCAGATTGTCGCCTTGGCGGCGCCGACAGTGACTGCGGCTGTGCCGTCCGGGGCAGACTCCGATGGTGCAACCGAATCTGCCAGAGTTTCGGCTTTGATGTAGTCGGCCCATTCCGCCACAGCTTCGTTCACTGCCTCGCCAGCCGAGAATCCGATTTGAATCCGGTCCTGGATGTCGAGGTCGTGGTCCTTGCGGAGTTGCTGAACCTGACGCACGAAGTCGCGGGCCGTCCCCTCGCGTTCGAGTTCCGGGGTGATGACGGTCGAGATGGCGATCTGGATGCCGGCCTCGTCAGCGCAGCTCCAGTCGCTGGCCTGTTCGGTACTGACCATCACGTCGTCGGGGCCGAGTTCGACCGATTCGCCGCCGAGTTCGACGGTGACGTTCTGGCCGGACCGCAGCGGGGCGAGCAGTTGCGGGTCGAGGTTTGGCAGCTCGTTCCGGATTGCCCCGAGCAGCTTGCCGTACTTCGGGCCGAGCGTTTTCAGGTTCGGCTTGTACGAATAGTGGACCAGTTCGTCGAGGTGGTCGGCGCTGGTGACCTGCTTGATGTTGAGCTCCTCGCGGATCACGTCCGCCAGGTGCTCGATCGCTTCCCGCTGCTCGGGCGAGGAGCACGCGAACTGCAGCTCGGACAGCGGCAGGCGGACGCGGAGATTCTTCTCTTCGCGGAGCTTGTGCCCGAGGCGGACGACCAGTTGAGCGGTCGCCGTCCGGGCGTTGAGCGTCGGATCGAGCAGGTTGTCGTCCGGTGTCGGGTAATCGCAGAGATGGACGGATTTTGCTTCGTAGCCCTCAGTCCGGTTCTCAAAGTTGAGGGGATTGGCAGGGGAAAATGGTGTGTCAAAACCTCCGCACAGATTTTGATACATCCGCTCGGTCAGGAATGGGATGCACGGCGCCAGAGCTTTGCACAGCGTGACCAGCACTTCGTAGAGCGTCTGATAGGCGGCCAGTTTGTCTTTGTCGCCGCCCATCGCGTCCGGCACGTCGAAATTAGCTGCAGATTCGGGTTCTCGTGCCGTGAGGTTGACAATCGCTTCTGTGATGTCCGCGACATGCTCGCGACGACCCGGTTTGCTGCGCCAGAAGCGGCGGCGGTTGCGGCGGATGTACCAGTTTGTCAGATCGTCGAGGAAGTCTTCGGCGGCGCGGCAGAAGGCGGCGACGTTGAACTTCGGCATCTCGTCCGCGGCGACCTTCAGCAGGGCGTGCAGGTTCGAGAGGATCCAGCGGTCGATTTCGGGCCGGTCTGCGACAGGAACCTTTGCCGCGTTCGGATCGAAGTCGTCCAGCCGGGCGTAGTTCACGAAGAAGGCGTAGCTGTTCCACAGCGGGATCAGGACGCGGCGGCGGACTTCGTCTGCGGGGCTGCTGGTGACTTTGCAGCAGGTGACGCCTTCTTTGGTTTCAGTCTGCGGGCCGTCGGGAGTTGCGAGCGTGACGGGTTCATCGGGATGTCGCGTGCCGAACCGCAGATCGGTGGCCGGGTTCTGGGCGAGGTACATCCACCTCATTGTGTCGACGCCGAGCTGTTCGGCGGCTTCCTCGAACCAGATCGCCGTGCCGTCCGACTTGTGCATCGGCTGACCCTGTTCGTTCTGCACAAGACGGTGGCCGAGCAGCGTTTTGAATGGGCGCTTTTCTTTCGGGTCGTCAGTCTCGTCGAACCGCATCATCGTTGAGAGTGACAGCATCGAATAGAACCAGTTGCGGAACTGGCCGGGGAAGCATTCTGTGACGAGGTCCGCTGGGTACCACTTTTGCCACTCGTCGTGGTCGTGGTTGTAGTGCATGGTCGAGAACGGAACGATGCCCGCGTCGAGCCACGGGTTGCCGACGTCCTCGATGCGGCGCATCTTCTGGCCGGGGTTCTTTGAGCTTTCAATGACGACGCCGTCGATCCACGGGCGGTGCGGCGTGTTGCCCTCGAAGCCGTCCCAGCCTTCGACAGCCCGCTCCTTGAGTTCGGCCAGCGAGCCGATGACTTCAAAGTCGGTCGGGTCGTTCTCGTTGACCCAGATCGGCAGGGCGAGTCCCCAGAACCGCTTCTTCGAGATCATCCAGTCGCCCATCAGCGACAGCCATTCGCACTCGCGTTCCTGTCCGTTGATGCTCTGCGGCAGCCAGTCGATCTGCCGCGTGACGTCCTTGATCTCCTCGCGCCAGTCCATGTTGATGAACCACTCGTCGACCAGCCGGAACACCAGCTCGTCCCCCGTCCGCCAGCAGTGCGGATAGATGTGGGGGTAGGTCTCGACGTAAACGAGAAAGCTTGGTTTTCCTTCTCCTGGATTCTTGAGCTTGTCGAAGACCAGCTCGGCGGTTTCCGGCGCGATCGCTTCGCGGCCTGAGAAGTCACCGAAGCCGTCGCTGAACGTACCATCGGGCTTGAGTGGCGCAATGATCGGCAGTCCTGCCTCCATGCCAATCTTGTGGTCGATATCACCGCAGCCTGGGGCTGTATGGACGAGCCCCGTCCCTTCTCCTGCGACGACGTGCGCGTTTCCGCGAGAATCCCGTCCACCATCAATCACTTGGTGGGCCTCTGCAGGTGATCGCCACTTCAAGGCCGCAACTTCCGTGCGAATCCACTCAATAACTGACTGCTGGTCGCTCAGCAGCGCAGTGACCTCGTTTTCCGACAACTGGGGCAAGCGTGTAGCGGCAGCCAGGCACCGGTTCCATTCCTGAGTTGCGTTTAGTTCGATCGTAAAGTGAGTAAGGAATTCGTTGACGTCGTCAAGCGACTTGAACACAGGGACGCCTAGCTTGAATGCTCCGGGACGAACTTCGACGAGCACCGTCGTCAATCGTTCTGCGAACCCCGCTGCAAACTCGAGTCGTTCTTCGGGAGTGCTTGGCCTTCCCTCTTCGTCATCGGCTGTAACGGCTTGGCCTGCAATCAGTGCCGGATAGGCACGTTGCAACAAGAATTCGATTTCGATTTGTGACGAACCCTGCGCGTGCGCCGCCTTGACTTCGTCAAGTCTCCATCGGTCCCAGTCGCCGTACGGTTGCTGTTGTTTCGCTAGATCGTCGAAGGGGCCGTCGTATTCCCAGTTCTTCAGTGCGTCGCCCCGGACTGTTCCAAGCTCCTCAAAACCACCTTGCTCTTTGAAGATCTGGGCGATCGTCTTGAGCTTCGGCACATCTTTCGGCCACTGCCATTCGGGGCGACCAAAGCCTTCCTTGAACTCACGTTCCAGGCGTTTGAAGTTGAGATTGTCCTTCGCGAAGTAGTAGACCGCCCCGTCGCGTTCTGACTGGATCGCGACATACTCAAGATCCGGATTCATCATCACTGCAACGTTGCTGGTCAACGTCCAAGGCGTCGTCGTCCAGATCAGCAAATACTCTGCTGGGAGCTTTCCATCGCTCGCTCGATCTTTGACGAATTGAGGCGCAAGCTGCGTACGATTGCCCCGTAAGGGAAACCGCACAAACACGGACTTGTGAGTTGTCAGCTTGCGTCCTTCGGCGATCTCCATTTGCGAGTAAGCGCTGCCGCCTCGACCCGACCAAGGCATGACATCATGGCCCTGATAGACCTTCTCTCTCTGGAAACACTTCTTGAGAAACGTCCAGATCGTCTCGTTGTTCTCGGTCGAGAATGTGAAGTAGCTACCTCCCCATTCCGGACAGCCGAGTCGTTCTGCGATTTCACGGGCCTTACCGCGTGCCTTCGTTTGGGCAGGGGTCGTGATCTCGATTTCTTCGTCGCTGGCGCGATCGACGTCTTCGGGATCAAGGTGAGCAGCAAGTAACCTCAACTGCTCTGGATCGTCCCAGTCCATCCAGTAACCGAGCCGCTTGGACTGTTCGGTCTGCCGCGCGGCGAAGGTCAGTACCCGGCTTTTGCATTTATTGACGAAGTTGTCGATACCGTACTCGGCGACGGCCGTTTTCGTGCCCAGACCAAGCTGCTTTTCGACTTCGACCTCGACCCACAGGCCCTGGCAGTCGAAGCCGTTCTGGTACCGCTGGTCGTAGCCCAGCATGGCGAAGAACCGCTGATACGTGTCCTTGTACGTGCGGCCCCAGGCGTGATGGACGCCCATCGGGTTGTTCGCCGTGATCGGCCCGTCGAGGAAGCTCCACCGCGGCTTCCCGGCATTCAGTTCACGCCGCTTCCGGAAGATCGCGTTGTCTTCCCAGAACTTGAGCACGTCGTGTTCACCACGAACAAAATCAGCGTCTTTGACTTCCTGGAACATGGTCAGGCGAATCGTTTCTGGTGGCGTGGAAGGAGAAAACAGGGCTGTGTCACAGAGGATTGGAAGCCACCAGTCAGCACCCGGTTCGGGCCGAATGCGTTCCACCGCAGACAACACGAGATCGGATTCCATTCTCCCCGTAGCTGGATTGGCCAGAATTCAGAGACACTGAGGGGATGTCTGAATTCTGGCGAATCCAGCTACGGAGACGCTGCTGGTCGGTCTGGCGACGGCACCTGAGCGTCGAACAGGTCGCGGAGTTTTAGTGCATCGCGATTCGGTCGGAAACCGGCGGTTGCCGTCATATTCAGGCTCAACGGGCCGACACAATGCCGGCCCAGGCCACAGACCACTTGAGCTGACGTCGCGCTGTCCGCCTGCTTGACGATCCGCCGGAACATGCGTTAGTGACTCGCCTTTGACGGCCTGGTGTCCAGCGTGGCGGGTTGTCGGGGCTGGACTGAGCCTGCGAAGGAGGCCCCGGGACTCTCTCCAGGAAAAGATTCAGACCGGGGCTTCGCTCGTTTCTCGCTCCAGCCCCGGCCACCCACAATCGAAGTCAGCGGAAGTTTTCAGAGAGGCACGGCGGTCATGCGGTTTCTTCATGCGGCGGATATTCATCTCGACAGTCCCCTGCGCGGGCTGTCGCGGTATGAGGGGGCGCCGGAAGAGGAGATTCGGCAGGCGACTCGCAAGGCGCTGCAGAATCTGGTCGGGCTGGCGATTGATGAGCGGGTCGACCTCGTGCTGATCGCGGGCGACCTGTACGACGGGGACTGGCAGGATCACAACACCGGTCTGTTCTTCGGGGTTCAGATGGCGCGGCTGAACGATGCCGGCATCCCCGTGCTGATGATCCGCGGCAATCACGACGCGGCCAGCAGGATGACGAAATCGCTGCGACTGCCGAAGAACGTGACGCTGTTCGAGCACGCTCGGCCAGAGACCGTGACGCTCGACAAACTGGGCGTCGCGATTCACGGGCAGTCGTTCGCAAAACAGGCCGTCACAGAGAACATCGCGGCGAAGTATCCGGCGGCGGTGCCGGGACTGCTCAACATTGGGCTGCTGCACACGTCGCTGATCGGGGCGGAGGGGCACGAGAATTACGCGCCGTGTTCGACCGAGGATTTGCTGAAGCTGGGGTACGACTACTGGGCTCTCGGGCATGTTCACGAGCGGCGGGTTATCAACGAGAACGGCGTCGCCATCGGGCAGCCGCCGATCGTCTTCTCGGGCAACATTCAGGGGCGGCATATTCGCGAGACCGGCCCGCGCGGCTGCTACTTCGTCGATGTCGAATCCGGCCAGCCACCGACGCTCGACTTCCGACCGCTCGACGTCTTCCGCTGGGAAGTCTGTTCGCTGACTGCCGAAGAGGACGACTCGACCGACGACGTGCTTGCCGCGTTTGAAGAACGGCTTGGCGAGATCGTCGACGAGGCTGACGGGTTGCCGCTGGCTGTGCGAGTTGAAGTCTCCGGTCGCTGCGCGGCACACGCCGAGTTCGCAGCGCATCCTCAGCAGTGGCTGCAGGAGTTTCGCAGCGCGGCGACGCAGTCCGGGCACGGTCGCGTCTGGCTGGAGAAAGTCCGGTTCCGGACGCAGTCGCCGCTTGCACTCGGGGAGTTGCCCGACGACGGACCGCTGGAAGAACTCCGCGGACTGCTGAGCGAAGTTCGCGACTCCCCGGAGCAGCGAGACCAGTTGCTGGCGTCGCTCGACCCGCTGCTGAAGAAGCTGCCGGCTGAGCTGGCTCGCGGCGACGACGTGTTGCCATTCGCGAATCCCGACACGGCGACGGACTGGCTGAACGAGGTGCTCGACAGTGTCGAGCCGTTGCTCGTCGAGCATCTGCGCGGGGAGGGCCGGTCATGAGAATCCGCCAGCTCAACCTGATCGCCTTCGGCCACTTCACCGGTGAGTCGCTCCCGCTGAATCCCGGCGAGGCCGGCATCGACATCATTTATGGTCCGAATGAGGCCGGCAAAAGCACGACGCTGCGCGCGGTGCAGTGTCTGCTGTTCGGCTTTCCAACTCGCACCAGCGACAGCTTTCTGCACGCGAATCCAAAGCTGCGCGTCGGCGCGACGCTCGGGCTCAGCGACGGCTCGACGCTCTCAGTCGTGCGCCGCAAGGGCAACGTCAAAACACTGCGGGATGAGAACGACGATGACGTTGTCGACGACGGAAGGCTTGCCGCGCTGCTCGGACCACTCGAGTCGGAATCGTTCCGGTCGCGGTTCGCGCTGGATGGCGAGGAACTCGCGCGAGGCGGGCAGGCGATCGTCAACGGGCAGGGCGATCTGGCTCAGGCGTTGTTTGCCGCCGCGTCCGGAGGCCGGCAGCTCGACGCTTTGCGAATCCAACTCGACGAAGCGTCCGCCGAGCTGTTCAAAGAGCGAGCCTCGAAGCCGGCAATCAACGTCGCGCTGAAGCAACTCGGCGATCTCAAGGAGCAGATTCGCGACGCCTCGCTGCCGCCGACGGAGTGGCAGCAGACGCGCGAGGAACTCGATCGACTGGAGAAACGCCGCGAGGAGATCGCGTCGGAACTGAGCGACCTCGACGCGACGATCAAACAGCGGGAACGCTTTCGCGACGCGCTGCCTTCAATCGCGAAGCGGCGCGAGGCGCTGGACGAACTCGAACGGCTTCGCGATGTACCGTTGCTGAGCGATGACTTTTCCGAACGCCGCAGTTCAGCTCTCGCCGCTCAACAGAACCTGCAGCAGCAGATCGAACGCGACGAAGCCGAACTTGAGAAACGGCGGGCTGAGTTCGCCGGGCTGGATGTCTCCGACGAACTGCTCAGTCACGACGCGACGATTCGCGAGTTGCGCGCCGACGTGCGTCGCATTCGCGACGTGCGGAGTTCGTTCAGCGACCGGGCTCGGCAGATCGAGCAACTGCGGGAGGCGGCGACCGCGTGTCTGCGAGAATTGAAATGGACAGAGTCGGACGAACTTCCCGAGTCGATGCGACCGTCGGCGAGCCTGAGTCGGCGGCTGGATCAGCTTCGCGGCGAGTATCAGACGCTGCAGGAGAAGCAGCGCAGCCTCGCCGACCGGGATGCTGACCAGCGAGCGTCGCTCGCGCAGGCTCAGGAACGCCTCGCAGCCTCGCCACCGGTGGCCGACTTTGCGGAACTGAAACGGGCCGTTGAAGTTGCCCGGCAGGCTGGCCCGCTCGAAAGTCAGCGTGATGAAGCGCGGGCTGAGCAGCAGCGGGCCGACGCGAAGGTCAGCAGCGACCTCGCCAGCCTGACGCTCTGGTCGGGAACCGTCGACGAACTCGAACGCCTGGCCGTGCCGCTCGACGAAACACTCGACCGATTCGCACAGGAGTTCACAGAGGTTGAGGACTCGATCGCCGAGCAACGCCGCGAACTGGCTCGTCTTGACAAAGAGATTGCCGCTGCGGAATCGAAACTCAGCCGTTTGACTGCCGACCGCGAAGTTCCGACCGAGCAGTCTCTGACAATCGCTCGCGAACTCCGCGACCGAGGCTGGCAGCTTGTCGCTCAGCGGCTGTCGGGTTCAGCGGCCAGCGGGAGCGACAGTCTGACGCCGGATGAGGCCGCGTTTGTTGGCGAGGTATCGCCGGACGCTGACGCAGCGACTTCTCGCGATCTCGCGGCAGCGTTCGAGCAGGCCGTGCGGAACGCGGACGAGATCGGTGACCGACTGAGGCTCGAAGCCCAGCTCGTTGCCGAAGCTCTGACGCTGCGCGGTTCACAAGCTGATTTGCAGCGAAGTCGGGAGACAGTTGCCGCCACGATTGCCGACTCCGAACAGCAACACTCAGATCTCACATCGAACTGGAGAGAGCAGTGGACGCCGCTCGCCATCGAGCCGCTGTCGCCGCGCGAGATGAAAGAATGGACGCGTCGGCGACTGGGGCTTCTCGAACGAGCAGCAGCCGCGCGACAAACGGCAGCGAAGGTCGAGCAGCTCGATCAGCAGATCTCGCAGCAGTGTCGGCAGCTCGCCGCAGCACTCGGCGAGCGTACTTCCGGTTTCGATCCTCAGGAAGCTCTGGAATGGGTGACTGGGGTCGAGGAACGAGGAACGAGCGACGAGCCCCCAGCCGGCAATCGAACAGGATCAGATGCTGTGGGCTCGCTGCACTCGACCACAGGCACCCTTAACGACGCGGCCAACCAGGCGATGTCAGGCACTCGCCGATCGCTCACTGACCTTGTCGGACAGGCAGAATCAGAACTGGCGGCGCGACTCGACGCTCAGAACTCGCACAGCCGGCTGCAGGAAGCCGTCGAGAAAGAACAGGCCGCGTTGCAGAAGCTGGAACGCGAGCGAGCAGCGACCGACCGGGAACTTGCGGACTGGCAGGCTCAGTGGCAATCGGTTGTTGAGGAACTCGGGGCCGGAACGGACGTCACTCCCGTCGAGGCTGCCGACCGGCTGCGGCTGGCTGTCGACTGGTTCGCGGCGCAGGACCAGATCGCCGCTCTCAATGTTGACGAGCAGAAAGCTCGCGAGCAGTCCGACGCGTTTGACCAGCGTGCGACGGCGCTGCTCGACCGGCTGGCTTCTGATCTGCTGCCGCAAGCTGGCCAGGCAGACGCGGATCTGACGACGGCGATCGAGGAACTCGATTCGCGTCGCGAGGCGAATCAGAAGCTCGCGGTGAAGCGCGGTGAGGCTCAAAACGACCTGCTGTCGCGCGAGACGGCGCTCGATGACGCTCGGCGAAAACTGACCTCGACCAGTTCGACGCTGAAGGTGCTTTGCGACGAGGCGCGAGTCGAGTCGGTCGAACTGCTGGCCAATGTTGAAGAGCAATCCCGCACAAGACGTCGCGTCGAGGAGCGGCTGGCCGAAGCGTCCGAGCTGCTGACGGGCTTCAGCGGCGGACGATCGCTCGACGAGTTTGCTGAAGCAGCGGCCGAGTTCACGCAGGAGCAGCTCGACGCGGAAATCAGCGAGCGAACCGGACAGCGGACCGAGTTGCAGACGGAACTCAACGAACTGCTGGGGCGGCGCGGTGAACTGACGGAGAAGCTCAGCAGCTGGACGGGCGAAAGCGTCGCGGCTCAGGCGAATGAAGAGCGGGAAGGCGTGCTCGCCGAACTGCGGGGCAATGCGGAGGAGTTCGCGCGGCTGACGATTGTCTCGGAACTGCTGAAGCAGACGGGAGAACGGTACCGTGAGAAGCATCAGGGGCCGGTGCTCGGGCGGGCCAGTGAGCTGTTCCGCGAGCTGACGTGCGGCGCCTTCTCCGGCATTCAGACGGACTATGACAACAAAGGAACGCCGATCATCGTGGGCGTGCGAGCCAGCAGTTCCGAGACAGACAGCGAAGGCAGCAGCGACCGCGTTGACGTCAGCGGGATGAGCGAGGGGACCTGCGACCAGCTCTATCTCGCGCTGCGGCTCGCGAGTCTCGACGAGTATCTGTCTCAGCACGAACCGGTCCCGCTGCTGATCGACGACCTGCTGATCCGCTTCGACGACGCTCGGACGACCGCCGCGCTGCGAGTGCTCGGCGAACTCTCCAAACGCACGCAGATTATCATCTTTACGCACCACGAGCATGTGCTCGACCTCGCCACGTCGACGCTCGATGCCGCACTGCTGCAGGTGCATCGGCTCGGCTCGCGAACGTAGCGCCAGGAGATGACGTATGTAGCGAAACTCGCGCAGAGTTTCGGCTGCGTCAAACGTCGATCGGGGAGTGCCCGAAACTCTGCGCGAGTTTCGCTACGTCCACTATTCGCGCGCTTTCATCTTTCGATAGCCGGCGAGGTAACGCGACGATCCAGGCGGAGCTTTGAACTCGTTGGGGAACTCTCTGCCGGACAGGTCGTAGCAGACGCGCATCGACTTCTCGTCTTTCATCTCGAAGATGCCGAGGATCGTCTTTCCCTCGTTCGGGCCGGATGTCCCTTTGATGGTGATGCGGAATGGCGTTCTTGAGGTGTCGACGGTGAACGTGCCGCGGTCGACTTCTTCTTCGGTGTCGATCTCCACTTCGTAGGTGTCGCCCGAGATCCGCAGCGTCGTTGCATCCACCGCGCTTTTCGGCAGACGGTTGCCGCTCAGCACGGCGGCGATGGGTTTCCAGGTTCCCTGCTGAGCGGACAGGTCGACGTCTCCGACCGTTTCGGTGGCAACTCGTTCCGCGATGGCGGGCAGGTCGACCGCGTTGCGGTCGGCGGGGAACTTCTGCGGCAGCAGCCACCATTCCTCGGTGAACGATGCGGAGTCGTTTGGTTCGAGTCGTTCGCGCGGGCCGATCGGTTCGAGTTCGACGCGCGGGCCGGGCGGGTACCAGACCGAGATCGTCAGCCCGGCGGCTTCGTTGTAGACGCGGTCGGGGAACGTCTTGAACTTCTTGACGAACAGCAGGTCATCGGTCGTCAGGTAAGCCATCCAGCCGGCGTAGGAGTCGAATCCGAGCTTCGGTTTGCGCGGGGCACCCAGGATTTCGAGGAAGCCGTCGCGAACGCGAATGTTGTCGTCCTCGGGCCGGGCGTTGATCAGGCTGCCCTCTTCATACATCACGTACTTATTCGGGAAACGGCTCGGTTCGGACAGCGGGATGACGCAGATGCCTTCGCCCGTCGCGAACGTGCGGCTCCAGTGGCACCAATCTTTGACGGAGTCCGACACGTTGCGAATCGTCTGCGTGCAGAGCAGCCGCGACGATTTTTCATGGAGTACGAAGTCGCGGACGAGCTGCACTCCGGTCGCTTCGTCCCTGCGACTGGTCAGGCGGGCCGACCGCGCACCGGTGATCTCGGCACTCCATTCTCCCGACCAGAGTGTCTGGCGCTGCGGGATCACGAGTTCGGGGCCGATGTCGAACCGACCAGCGGATGCCTCAGGGCGGTCGCCGGGCTTCCAGGCCTTCTCCTCATCGCTGACGAACAGCGAATTCGTGCCGTTCAGCGAGTATTCGAGAACTCGCCCGCCGACTTCCGGACACAGAACGACGCGCGTCGTCCCGTTTCGCAGTTCGATCGCTTTCTCGTAGCCGAAATACTTGACGACGCGAGCGGATTCAAAGGACGGGAGGGCAGCGTTCTCTGCAACTGCCACCGTTGGACCAAGGCCAGTCTGACCACTCGCCGTGAAAAACAACGCTGCCAGAATTCCCGTGACTGCAAACTGGCGAGACATTTGGATTCCCTCGAAGTTGAGAGCAGGGTGACTTACTGAGCAGGCATTGAAGTAATCACTCGCGTCCGCCGAAACCAGGTCGACGCGATGCCAGCAGAACGATCTAAACCAGGCGTGCCGATGCAGCCCTGTGTCGGCGGTCCTTTATTATTCTGCCCCGAATCATTCTGCCAATTGTCGAGCAGGCAGAATAATGAGGGGCAGAATAATTTCAGGAATCGCGAGTCGGCGGATTGTCGGTCGGCGTCAGAGAAGTCTGAACGGTTCAGCGATTGGGACAGGCAGCGGATTGGCGTTGTGGAACTCGTCTGAGCGCGGCAGGATCGGTCGCTCAACCAACGGTGAATTCCTAACCGGCGAGGACTCTCATGTCGCGGAGCCACGATCATTCGCACTGTCGCTGCGGAATCGAGCGGCGAACGATGTTGAAGGCTGGAGCGATCGGCCTGATGGGGCCGGCACTCAGTCAGGTGCCTCTGAACGGTGCCCAGGCCGCGAATGCGAAACGCGTTCTGTTCGTCTTTCTGACCGGAGGACTTGCGCACCAGGACAGCTTCGATATGAAGCCGCTGGCGCCGTCCGATGTTCGGGGCGAGTTCAATCCCGTGGCGACGGCGACACCTGGTCTGCAGATTTGCGAACACCTGCCGAAGCTCGCGGCGCGGACAAACGATTATTCCCTTGTGCGATCGATCGGGACGGACAGCAGCGGGCACGAACTCGCGTGTCACATGCTGCTGACGGGGCGGCTGGATCTGCCACCGGGGTTGAACGTCCGCGACGCGCCGAGTCCCAACGAGTGGCCGTCGTTTCTGTCGCAGGTGACCTACGCGTTTCGGGATCGCCGAACAAACCTTCCGCCCGCGGTCGTGCTGCCGGAGCCGAGCGTCAACGAAGCGGCTCGCGTTCGACCAGGTCAGTATGCCGGGCGAATCGGACCAGCGTACGAAGCCTGGCATATCGACATCGCATCGAAGTGCCCGCTGGGAAACGGGGCGTGCCCGAACTGCTTCCGTTTTGACGACGACCACTTTGATCATGCAGCGTCGACGGTGTTCGACACGCCGATGCTGACTCTGCCCGAAGGTGGACGCTTTCGATTGAACAATCGAGTCGACCTGCTGTCGTCGATTGAGAGTCAGCAGAAGAGTCTCGAACAGCGAGCGCAGGTTCTGAAGCTTGGGCGGCAGCGGGAGCAGGCGATTTCGGTGCTGGCCGACCCGGCGACGCGCGGTGCGTTCGATGTTGAGAACGCCGATCCGAAGACGATCGAGCGATACGGTCACAACAAGTTCGGCCTGTCACTGCTGATGGGCTTTCGGTTGATTCAGGCCGGCGTGAATCTCGTGCAGGTAAACCTCGGGAAGAATTCGTCCTGGGACACGCACCGCCGCAACTTCGTCAACCTGAAGCGGAACCTGTTTCCGTACTTCGATCAGTCGGTATCCGCGCTGCTCGACGACCTGAAGGAGACCGGACTGCTGGAGTCGACGCTGGTCATCGTCACTGGCGAATTCGGCCGCACGCCGAAGATCAACAAGGACGCCGGTCGCGATCACTGGGGGCCGGTGATGACGTCGCTGTTTGCCGGCGGCGGAGTGCGCGGCGGCAACGTCATCGGGGCGACTGATGCGCTGGCGGCCTATCCGACCGAGGACAAGTACACGGTCGAGAACATCTCAGCGACGATGTTCGACGCGCTCGGCATTCCCCGGCACGCCCAATGGGAAGACGTCGACCGCCGACCGCACGAGTTCTATCGGGCGAACCCGATCTACCAGCTGTTTTGAGCGGCTGGAGCGAGGGTGGCCGGGGCTGGACTGAGCTTGCGAAGGAAGCCCTGGGACTCTTTCCAGGAAAAGATGCAAACCGGGGCTTCGCTCGTTACTCGCTCCAGCCCCGGCCACGCTTGTTGTTTGCGCCGTTGAACCAGCACATTCACCATCAGGTCAGAGACCCAACCTGCCTGGTCAGAAGCTGCCGGAGCGGCGGGCGCCGTCGGGATTCACGTTGACGATGCGGGCTGTTGGTTTCGAGATATCAACGAGCACGGGCTGCGGAGTGTCGACCTTCGCGATGTTGCCGGCGGCGTCGCGGGCGACGATTCGGACATAAAGACGTGGCGGGATTTCGGCGTTGACCGTCCAGATGAACTCGCCCGTGTTCTCTCGCCAGTCGGTGATCTGCGTCCAGGGGCCGCCGGGCGTTGTTGAGTATGAAATCGCGATGGGGTTGTCGGCCAGTCGCTGATCGTCGGCCTGCCAGGTAATCAGAATGCGGTTGCGTTTGTCGCCCGTGCCCTGACGCAGCGGGTTCAGTTCCACGACCGGCGGCGAGGCGTCGACTTCGATGACGATATCGGGTTCCTCGCCGGGACGCGGCGGCGGATCGGACAGACCGGCTCCACTGGCGACGCGCAGTGAGAATCCGAAGATGCCGTCCATCGGAACTTCCACGTCGAACGGGCTCTTGCGATCCTCATCAACCCCGTAGCGGTACCACTTTTCGCCACCGTTTTGAGTCACGTACAGCTCGACCGAACTAACGCCGGACGGACCGACGTCATCGATCCGGTAATCGATCTTGAAGGACCGCTCGCGGACAATGCGATGTCCAATCGATTCGGGCTGCTGAAAGGCCGGGAGTTCACTGGGGCCGACCGAACCCGGCACGGCGGACACGAACTGGTCGCTTCGCGTGTTCAGCGGCGGAGACAGTTGCGGTGGCTGAGAGGCCGGAAGTCCTGGCGATAAAGCGGAATTTGAGGGGCGTCCAGTCGGCAGACCGCTCAGTTGAGGCGGCGTGTAAGGACTCGGGGCCGTTCCAAACTGAGGAACCGTTGACGGCACAGGGCTGGCCGGGAGCGGAGCCGGACTGCCGGGCGGCACCTGGGGCAGGGAGTACGGTGAGGCTCCCGGCGGCGGCAAGGGCTGACTGGTCGGGCCACCGAACGGAGAGGTTCCCGCGACGGTGTTGTCAGGAATCTGCGGCGCGGGTTGAGGACTCGACGTGACCGGGTTGATCTGAATCTGAAACTGCGACTGCGATTCGTTTCCGGCGCGGTCCCGTACACGACCGCGAACCGCGACCAGTCCGCCGCCGGGCACCGACCAGCTCGTTGTTCCGGTCGCCGTTGGAGTCACTCCGAGTCGCTGCCAGTCGGATTGTCCGGACTGAGTGAACTCAAGCACGATCGACTGCGGATCAACGCTGTTGTCGATGATCGTCCAGTCGAGAGCGACGCGACCGGGTGCGGACTCGCGGAGATCGATCTCGATCGTCGGTTTGACCGAATCGACAATGACGATCAGTCCCGGCTGCAGGACCTGTCCGCCGGGGTGCAGCTGACCGTTCCGATCAACAGTCTGCACGGTGAACCAGAATTCGCCATCGCTGGCGGCCTGAAACTCGAACCGACCGGCTGCCGGCTGTACGGACTGGGAGAGCGACCAGGTGGCTCCCTGGTCCCGCGAAACGAACAGCCGAATTTCACGAGCACCCAACCGACTGATCTCGTGCGGATCATACTGGTAGGGAATTCGAAACGACCGCCGGGTCGTGTGAACCGGGTTGGGCGGACCGACCTGTGAAGCTGTCTGGCTGCCTCTGTTGTCGCCGGGGAGCGTGCTGCTGGTTGAAACTCCATAGTTCTGTGCCTGCGTGACGGATTGCGCGTTCAGCAGCAGCACACCACACAGCAATGACAGATACAGCTTCATGTCGCCCTCCGTGCCCAGCCTGCCGATCTGCCTGCCAGCCGTTCCGGCTCGTGCTGCGGCAGAGTTGTCGATTCAGGCTGGCCTCCGGCTTCAGTTGACCTGTTTGTCGGAACCCGAAAGTCACGTTTGACCGGCAGAACAGTTTCAACCGATCGCGGCTGGTCGGAACTTGACGGAAGAACTGTTCGCGTCACGCAGGCCAGCAAATCTGAACAGGGCTCGTTGGAATCCGCGCAGCCGATACGGTCGCGCACAGATCCTCGGCACCTTGCAGGTCGTATCGACTGATTCGACTGTACGGCTTGAGCGGAAAAGTCGGCTGGAAACGAACTTCCGGCGACCGCGAGTTCGCCGGGTGCCACGGGATGTGACAATCCCGCGAGCGCACTGCCAAGTCGAGTGCTTCAGCGGCGAGTTCCGGCGGCGACGCAGCTGTGATCAACCTGCAGTCGGCACTCCGAAAGCAGCCTTCCTGACGGGAATCGCCGGTCCATTCCTCACAGTCGACGGGACCGTACCCGGTTCCGGACTGCCTTGTCGCACAGCGCGCTGCAATTCCTGATGAGCGGCGGCCGTCGGGAACTGAATTCCAACTGACGGCGTCGAAGGCCATTTCCCGGCACGTGATGGATTGTGCCGGGACTTCCGGCTGCAGCGGATGGCAGGGCTCGATGCACTGCACCGTTCGATGCGGGGATTCCGACTGCAGACCCGTCAGCGTTTGTCGCAATGTTTCAGACCAGGCGGGGCCGAAACAGATCGAGGATCTGTGCATGCAGTGCGCGACCACCGTGCGCAGCGGAATTCCGTTGCCGGTCGAGCGTGCTGACAGGGCCGTCTCTGCAGAGGGGGCGGGCCGGTCGCGGAAGGGAGTTCCGCGACGCATTCGATCGACTTCAGTGGTTGGAGGGCTCCTTCAAGCCCTCTCGTGAAATAGACCGGGATCGACTGGCAGTCTCATGAGGACCGCTGCCGGAACCTCTCGGATGGTGATGGCTGCGGACGCGCTGCCATCGGTACTCAACTCAAATTGGCAACTGAGAGCGGTGAAACGAGGGTTTGCTTGAGTTCGGGGAGGCACGGCCAGTGATGGCCCTGCCAGAGGGACCTCAACCAGGCAGGCCAGCGACACCACCATCGGTTCTCGAATCCGGGCACACCGGACCGACGCATTTTCGGGAGAACGTCACATGTTGTTGACATCGTGGGTGCGGAACTTTCGTCAGTCACTGCAGACCCGTCGTCGCGGACGCCGCCGGGGCATGGACTGGCAGCGACAGGCTCTGCATGGCCATTCGGGCCGCAACTTCCGCCTCTCAGAAGCTCTTGAAGACCGCATGCTGCTGACGGCCTTCGTGGTCGATCAGCAATTCGTCAACGCGACGACCGGTCCGATCAACATTACGAACACGACGATCGACGTCGACAGTGACGGGATGCCCGAGTTCGACTCGATCATCATCGACGCCGTCTCGTTCGACGGCATCGGCGGACGCGGGATCAACATTGACCTGTCCGGCCTGACGCTGACGCAGATCGCCGTCCACGACACGACGATCTCCGGGACGCAGGGAACCGGGATTAACATCGCGCTCGACGATGTGCGGCTGGATTCGCTGACCATCGAAGGCTCGTCGATCAACAGCAGCATCGGCGGCGGGGTCGACATCAGCCTGACCGACGTTCGCCTGCCGGAACTGACGATCGCTCAAACGACGATCGCTGGCGGTCTCAATGCCGGCCTGACCGTCGACATCGTCAGTCAGACGATCAACAGCGTCATTGACGAGTTCGACATCACTGAGTCGAACATCGACGGCGTCGACATCAACGCGCGCGGCCTTCGCAAGACGATCTTCTCCGCGCAGCCGACGAGTCCGCTGGAACTGACGGTTGTCGATCATGGCCTGCAGCCGGGCACGCTGGCGACGGTCAGCGGTGTTCAGGGACTGACGGCAGCGAACACGGAAGCCGTGATCGGCCTGACGACGCCAGCCGATGAGAACCTGATTGTCCTGCAGAATACGGACGGCACGGGGCAGGCTCCGTATGCGGGCGGCGGCACCCTGACGGTCTTCACCGATATCGGCTGCCTGCGGATTACGGACAACACGATTGCCGGTTCCTCCGGTGCTGACGGACTCTCGATCGACTTCACCGATGTGCGCGCTCCGCATCTCGAGATCGAGAACAACGTCGAGATCGACAGCATTGACGTCACTCTGGCGCAGTCTCCGCTGGACGGTATTACGATTCGCAACAATCCGCAGATTGATGCTGATCGGCCTCAGGTGGACGCCATCAACTTCAATCTGACGGAATCAACACTGACCAATCTGGTGATCGACCAGAACACCATTCGACGCAATGGCCAGGCTGGCGGCGAAGGTGTCGTCTTCGATTCGACCGACAGCAACGTCTACGGAACGTTCACCAACAACGTTGTTGACAACACGCTGGGCAACGGTCTGCTGTTCAATGCGTCGGCCACTGATGAGTTCGTCTTTCAGAATCGTGGCCCGGCCGTGTTTGACTTCACGGGTTTCTCTTCGGAAACAACTCTGAAGACAGCCATTGGCTCGTCAACAACGACCATCGAAGTCGTTGATGCGCGAGCATTCCAGCCGCAGCAGATCATCCTGATCGGTCACGAACAACTTTTCATCGAGTCGATCACTGGCAATACGCTGAACGTACTCCGCGGCGAACGCGGAACGCTTCCGGTGCCGCACGCAGCCGGAGTTCAGGTTCGGTCGGTCACGTCGTCCGCGTCCGGGACAGTGCGTTCCATCTCAGGCAACACGTTCAGCGGGAACCGATTTGCCGGGATCGCGGGAACGTTTCTTGAGAACGCGTCGATCGAGGCGGATATCACAGGAAACCAGTTCACGGGCAACCAGCGCCGCGGGATTGATTTCGTCTCGCAGGACACGCGTGCTCAGCAGACGACGGTTGCACGAGGCGGGATCAGCCGCACGGCGACCACACTGAACGTCACCGACTCGACACCGTTCGAAGGCTTTGCCACGCCGTTCAATATTCAGGTGGACGGCGAGGTCATGACGGTGACTGAAGTTGTTGGCAATACGCTCTCGGTGATTCGCGGCGTGAACGGAACGGCGGCGGCCGGGCATCTGACGAACGCCACGGTGACGGCGTCTCACGGAGACGGCCTGCAGGTCACAATTGGCGGCACAGATTCCGGCGACGCAAACATCTTTGATGCCAACCAGCTGGGGGCAGTCCGCATCGAGCTGCAGGACGACGCTGCCGGCTCCTTCGACTTCGTTGGCAACAGCATCATCAACACGGACTCGAATCCGGGCAGCAACGTCGCGACGAACGATGATGGCATTGAAGTTGTCCTGACCGGGACCAACATCAACTTCGAAGCCACAGCGACCCTGCGGCGGTCGGAGATCTCGCAGAACGTGATCGGAACGGACGCTGTTTCGTCACTTCAGAATGCGATCACCGCCGGTACGCAGGTCTTCATCGTCGCCGATGGCAGCCAGTTCGCATCCGGAGATTCTGTGCGAATCGATGGCGAAGTGGTCACGATCGGTTCGGTCAATGGAAACATTGTCTCGCTGACGGCTCCGACCGCGAATGCGCACGCCGCAGGGTCGCTGATGATTCGGGACACCGGAGGCAACGACGGTCGCGCCATTGATGTCTTCTTCGACGAACAGACGGACATCCAGGACCTGCAGATTCGCGACAACATCATCGCGAACAACCTTGATGACGGCATTCGCATCCGCCGTGAAGATGACGCGTTCACATCGACTGTCGATCCCGCAGCCGATCAGACTCGGTCGATCACGATTGCCGGCAACACGGTCAGTAATAACGCAATCAATCCCGTCACAGAACAGCTCGATACCGGTACGACACGCCAGTTCGGAGCCGGAATTGAAGTCACCGCCTTGAACGGCAGCCTGGACGAGATCGATGTTGAGATCCGCGACAACGCTGTGATCGCGAACCGCCGCCAGCCGGCGGGTGCGGCGGCGAGCGCGAGCAATGGTCTGCAGTTTCGTGCCGAAGCTGACGCTCAGATCATCGCGGACGTGGTGAACAACGTCATTATCTTCAACGAAGGTGACGGCGTTAACTACACGACTCGCGAGAACAGCACGACGGATCGCCGCGACATTGGTGGCCGGATCGTCCAGAACACAATCTCGGACAACGACCAGAACGGTGTCGAGGTTTCGGGCCGGTTTGGTGTGTTTAATATTCTGGAAATCGGTCGAGAAGGGGTCGATCCTGCCACAGGCGACAGTCTCGGAAACACCATTATCGACAACGGCCTGCACGGCATCACAATTCGCCGCGGCGGTAATGCGACCATTGTGAACAATGATCTGAGCTTCAACGGGCCGGATCAGGGTTCCGGCCAGTTTACCGCGATCGGTGCCGTGACGAACGGAGCAGAGCTTCTGGGAAGCGGCATTCACGTCGCGAACGGCAACTCCAACGGTTCAGGCCCCAAGGCGGGTCTGTTTGATGGTACGGCGCCGGGGACCGGTGGCGGCGATCTCGACCCGCAGGTGAACCTCGCGATCAAGGCGAACAATATTGAAGGAAACTCGGCGATGGGGATTGATATCAATTCCCGTGTTGATGTCGCAGAGCAGTTGAGCGGGTTCAGAGGTATTGGCGCGTCATCGGAAGGCGCTCCTGGCGTCACCGTCACGATTCGGGACAACCTGATTACTCAGAACCTGAACGACGGCATCGAACTATCCGGTCCGATTCAGGCAACGCTGCTCGGGAACTTCATCGACCGAAACACCGGTCGTGGTATCGACCTGATGAGCTTCGGCATCGTCAATGACACACCAGTCGAGCGGATCCGACAGTCCAACTACCGCATTGGCGATGGTCTGGAATCCGGTCGGAATGTCGTCGTCGGCAACCGCCAGGAAGGGATTTACTACGTTCACACTGCTGAAGCTCAGGATCAGAATCTGCTGAGCACGAATGGAAACTCCCGTCTGGCGAATGGTGCAGTCAATGCCGCTCCTGCTGCTGTGCTTCAGATTGATACCAATCTGATCAGCGACAACGGTGTTGACAGCGGCTTGACCGCGACCGGTCTGGTCATGTGGATCGGCTCGACGGGCGGCGTACTAAGTTCCGGAACGTTCTGGACGGGGAATACCTATCTGGGGCTGGAGACGGGCATTGGGTCGGTTGGCGGTGTCGCTGATGCAACGGAAACGGCTTCCAACAATGAGTTCGGGCTGATCCAGACAACAACTTCAAATGGCACACGCACCGAGGTAAACAGCCGGACGAACGCGAGAATCGTCAATAATACGTTTGAGGGCAACTTCGGTGACGACTTCTCAGTGCGACCGTTTATTTCCACAGTCGACCCTCTGCTTACTCTTGGCAACGGGCAGGGGGACTGGGATGACCGCACGGCACCATCGTACAACGTGATTCGCTACGAGTCGGATCCGCTTTCGCGGCTGAATTTGATATTTGATGCGAATACTGGCAATGGCCTGGATGTTCGCAACGGTACCGTGGGCTACACGAACAACGAGCCGGAGTACAAGTCGCGGACCGGGGGGGCCTCGCCTGGTGGTCCTTTTGCTTCGGGAACACGGCCTCGTGATGTGACTCGAATTCCGTCACGCACGTTTCTGCCACCCAGTCGATTTTCGGGTTTGACGCAGTCCAACGGCAGTAATGATGCGATCTTCCGGATTCTCGATGTCCAGCGGGTGGATGTCGGAAATGGCATCACGGAACTGCAGGTCACGTTTGGTGAAGACATCTTTGGCGTCTACGGAACAGGGCTGGGGCAGGTTCCGCTGACGATCGATGAAGGGACGACGGTTGAGATCACGGACGTCGTGGGTGTCAACGGTGAGCTGCACTCGGCCAACGGGAACTACCAGGCCAGCCAGATCAATCTCGTCACTGGCAGCAACACGCTGATCCTGCAGAACACGGCTGGCGAGGATGGGCCTTCGTATGACTCGGGCGGGTTTCTGGCCATCAACCTGAACAACACGGTGACAAACCGGTTGCCGTTTCAGTATCCGGGGATGGGGCCCACGACGTTCCGCGTTGCACAGGGCTTCGATAGTTCTGGAGTCACGGCGCAGAACGAGTTCACTCAAGGTGACAATTTCAATGCCGGACCGGACGGCGATGGGCCTAACGGGCAGACGGACTGGGGAGCGTGGACTCCGAATCCCGCTCTGAACGGTGTGATCACCAACATCACCAGCATGGGAGGCGGACGGCAGCGAATCACGTCTCCGAACCACGGGCTGAGTGACCGGCGACTGGTTCAGATTTCTGACGTGAACGGCCTCCCATCGGTCAATAACGTCTTCCGGATTGAGGTCATTGATGCGAACACGTTCGACATCTTTCTGACCTTCGACAGCAGCGCGTCGGCTGTCGACAACGGAATCTACATCGACGGCGGTGAGTGGAAGACGCGTGATGAGAGCTTCCCGTCACCGCTCGCGCCGACGTTCCCAGTCGACAATGTGATCGATGTGACGCCGGATCCCCGCTCGGCCACGCCGGGAATTGTGACCGTCGAGTTCTCCGAGCAGGTCACGAACTTCGACGTCGATGATGTGTATCTCACACGCGACGGTGTGCCCGTCGATCTGGCCAGCGTGATCGTGCAGCAGAACAGTGCTCGGAGTTTCACGGTCGATCTCTCCGCGGCTGGGGCGGCTGAGGGACAATACGAACTGATTATTGACAACACGTTCCCCGAAGCCACGATCGTTCCGATCTCACCGGACCCGATCTCCGGCCCCGCTGGTGTCGTGCGGATCAACTTCACGGAGCCCGTCACGGGCGTCGACATTTTCGACTTCGTCCTGTCGCACGATGATGGTTCGAGCGGCGGCTTTCAGGCCATTGACCTGAGTGAGATCGGGGCGAATCTGGCGGTCACGCAGATCAGCCCCGAGCAATACAGCATCGACCTGTCGTCAGTCACGGATGACGTCGGCACTTACCGCCTGACGCTCATGGCCAGGCGGGATGATTCCACGGCGGTCGCACTGGACGGGATCTCGGCAGCTGGCGGCGCGGTGACGATCAATTCTCAGGGTCATGGCCTGTCGACCGGGCAGACCGTCACACTGAGCGGGATTCGAGGCACGTCTGTTGGGGCCGCAACTGCGGTGAACGGGACGTTCCGAATCGTGGTGCTGGATAACGACAACTTCCAGCTGTTCGACGACAACCTGACGGCACCGATCGTTGCTGACGATGCCGCCTATCTGCTGTCTGGAGCAACCAGCACCTGGTCGTTCGATCCGGGCATTATTGACCGCGTCGGGCGTCCGTATGGAGTGGATCGTTTCAACATTTCCGCCGACACATCGGATGTCTGGACGAGAATCAATACTGCGCCCACAGCGGACATCATTGACGTCGATCCGGATCCGCGCAACAGCAGCGTCGACAGTGTCGTCGTGCGATTCTCGGAACCGGTCCGCATCACGCAGGTGAATGCGAGTGATTTCGTGCTGACGCGCGACATCGGTCTGGGACCAGTCGGCATCCCGCTGGACGCCGTCAGTAATGCCCCCATCGCTCTTGACGACCCGGATGGGACGGGCTTTGCCACGCTGTTCGAACTGCCCAATCTCATCGCGCTGACGGGTGCGTTTCCCACCGATCAGCCGGACCAGGTTGTGAGCTACCGGCTAACCCTCCGCAACACGGATCCGAGCCGGATTACGGATCGGCAGGGATCGTTCCTGTCGTTCCCGGCCTTCGAAGACTGGACGTTCACGCCGGTCGGCCCCAGCCCGACGATTGCGACGGTCTTCCCCGATCCGCGAATGACTGGAGCGGGCACGGTCACCGTCGTCTTCAATGAAGCGGTGAGCGGCATCACGACCGGCGACGCGGTCAGTGACTTTTTCACTCTGACCCGCGACACCGGCGATGGGAGCGGCCCGCAGACAGTGCAGCTCGTCGACCCGTCCACCAACATGCCGCTCACCGTGACGATGACGAGCGGTACCAGCGTGGAGTTCGATCTGACGCCCGTGACGACTGACGGCGGAGCGTCCATCGACGGCAGCTACCTGCTGACGCTGAACCGGGGAACCGGAACTGTGGCGATCGGCGATGGCGAGCCGCTGTCGGTCGATGCCGTGGATTCGTGGGTTCAGGACAGCCAGGGGCCGTCGGCCGAGATTCTCGACATCGATCCGGATCCACGCGTCTCTGCGGCGGGAGTTGTCACGGTTGTCTTCAACGAACGCGTGACCGGTATTGACCGGTTCAACGCGGCGACGGACTTCACGCTGACTCGCGACCGAGGTGACGGTGCCGGTCCGCAGCCAGTGTCGCTGGCCGGGATCCGTGTTCGTCCGATCGCTCCGGTTGATGCAGCCGGTCAACCGGTTGTCGATCCGTTTGATGGTGGCACGGCGGTCTTCAGTGATCGCTACGTGATCGATCTGAGCGGCCCGGTCACGGACACGTTCGGAACTTACACACTCACGCTGACCGACACGGGATCGATCACGGACGGAACCGGAAACGGATACACGTTCGACAGCGACGCGACCGATACCTGGAAGCGGCTCCGCAAGACGATCAATGACCGCATCATTGACTCGGTCTTTCCTGGCAATCCGATTCCTCCCTACGGCGGCCAGGCGGCATCTTCCTATGAGCAGCCGAATGTCGTCGTCAACGATGCTCAGGAAACGTTCTTTGTTGATATGACGCCTCCGGCTGTCGTGCCGGGCTCGGTCAGTGTGCAGCCGGATCCGCGCAGTACCGCGGCCGGGGTTGTCACGATCGAATTCACTGAACCGGTCACCGGTTTCAATCTGACGGACCTCGTGCTGACGCGAGATGCCAACGACGGTGCCGGTCCGCAGCCCGTCTCGCTGTCCGGCCTCACGCTGGTCCAGGTCACTCCATCCGAGTACACGATCGACCTGAACCTGAAGACCGGTGCTCCGGGCACTTACTCGCTGGGCATCCAGGGAACGGCGTCGCTTATTCAGGACCTCGCCGGGAATCCGATTCAGACGGGACTGCTCGCGCTTGATACCTGGGTCGTCGAGAACACCGGCCCGTCGGCAACGATCACGGTCACGCCGGAGTTCCGCAACATCGCGACGGATAACGATCCGATCGTGGTCACGTTCTCCAAGGATGTGGATGTTTCGCGAGTGGACGTCGGCGATTTCCGCCTCGAACGAAATGACGGTTCGGGCTTCATCCCCGTGACCAGTACGCTTGCCGGTTCCGCCTCAACTTTGAGCGGCGCGATTGATGCCTCGCAGACCACGATCACGGTGGCAGATGGCAGTGTCTTCCCGGCAGCCGGCGGATTCCGCGTCACCATTGGTTCCGAGCAGCTCAACGTCACGGCGGTCAACGGCGATGTTCTGACTGTGGAACGTGGCGCCGAAGGTTCCACGGCAGCGGCTCACAATAATGGTGATGCCGTGACGCTCGCTTCAGCGGTGATCACGCCGGCGGGTTCGTCGACTCTGGTTGGAAACATCACGGCGGCGACAACGACGATTACTGTTGCCGACGGCTCGGTCTTCCCGTCGAGCGGCAGCTTCGAGATCACGATCGGTGGCGAGGTTGTCACGGTGACCGGGATCGTGGGCAACACGCTGACGATTTCGCGAGGTGCCGGCGCTGTCTCACACACGAATGGCGAGACGGTCGCGCTGACCTTCGATGATTCATTCTCAATCGATCTGTCGGCGACCGGCCTGATCGATGTCGCGGAAGCCGGTTACCGCCTGACACTGGTCGCAACGAACTCGGGCATCGTTGATGAATCGGATATTGAGCTGTCGTCTGACGTCTCGGCGACATGGCAGCTGGACCGAACGACGCCAACGGCCAATGTTGTGGACGTGCTGCCTGACCCGCTGCAGCTGAGCCTGACTCAGCCCAGCGCCGGCATTGTGAACATTCTGTTTAACGAGCCCGTCGAGAACGTCGACATCAGCGACTTCGAGCTGTATCGCGATGGCGTTCTGGAGCCCGATCTGGCAACCCTGACGGTCACGGCGGAACCGCCAGAGGCTGGCCTTCCGGCGCGTCGCTACACGATCGATCTGTCGACGCTGACGAACACGGTTGGCACGTACGAACTCCGCGTGCTTGCTGGCGGCATTCAGGATCTTGCGGGCAACACTCTGGAAACGCCGAACCCGCTCGAGTTCCGTGATGACGAAGGCCGGCTCCTGACGCTTGATGGTCCAACGGCTGGAGTGGCTGCGGCGGATCAGTGGTCCGCCGGTGCGGACAACACGGCGCCGGAAGTCGTCACCGTTCTCGATTCGAACGGCCAGGCGATTCCCGCAACCGTCTTCAACTCGGTGGGCGTTCTGAAGGTGACGTTCTCGGAAGAGGTCACCGGGTTCGACGTTGATGACGTCAGCCTGACGCTGAATGGCTCGAACGTCCCGCTGCCGGCCGGATCGGTGACTCAGTTCCTGGGATCGAACGCGGCCTGGCTCCTGGACCTGTCGAGCGTGACGGCCAATCCCGGTTCGTACGTGCTGCAGATTCGCAACGACAGCTCCGTTGAGGCTGTGGCTGATCTGAACGGCAATGTCCTGGCCGAAGATGCCGACATCCTGACGCCAGCTGGTGTGGCGTCGGAAATCCGCTGGGAGTTCCAGATCGGTGATCCCAATGCGAGCATCGTGCCGGTCTCGCCCGATCCGCGTCTGCGGCCCGCGGGTGTGGTGACCGTGAACTTCTCTGATGACGTGTCAGGCGTCGACATTTCCGACTTCCGTCTGACGCGCATTCCTGAAGGCGGCACAACCGCTCTGCCGGTGTCTCTGCAGAGTGTCGAAGTGGTCATGAGTGCCCAGGGACCGGATCAGTACATCCTGGACCTGACCAGCGTGACCGGCGCTCCCGGCACGTACTCACTGACGCTGCTCTCCGACGGGGCCGAGATCGAGTCGATCAACACGATGGCTCCGCTGCGGACGGATGTGACCGAAACCTGGACCACGTTCGATGTGATCGACCTGCGGGCTTCGCAGACGTCTCCGCAGATCGGTGTGACCTTCAACGACGCTGCGGACGCCGCAGTGGGCGATGGGCGTGTTGACACGAACGCGAGCCTGGCGGACGGCGAGCAGCGTTCATTGCGGTCGGCAATTCAGACGGCCAACGCTCTGACGGGAGACGACACGATTCTCCTCGCGACGGGGGCTTACACGCTGACCATTGGCGGCCCCGTGGGAGAGAACGCGGCGGCGTCCGGCGACCTGGACATCACCGACACGACCGGCTCGCTGACCATTCGCGGCCAGGGTGTGACTGAGACCGTTATCGACGCCGGAGGGCTCTTCCGAGTCTTCCACGTGCTCGATGGAGCCACACTGATTCTCGAAAACCTGACCGTTCGGGGCGGTTTCGTCACGGGCAGCGACGACGGGGCTGGTCTGCGCAACGATGGCGGAACGGTCACGCTGAACAATGTCCGCATCACCGGCAACGTGTCGCAGGACGACGGCGGCGGCATCAACAACGCCGGCACGATGACCATCATCAACAGCACGCTCGACATGAACACGGCCGCGGCCAGCGGTGGTGCGATTCGCAACGTCGGACGATTGAGCGTGATCAACAGCACGATCGGCGGGCGGTTCGATCTCAGCGATCCGGAGAACGAGATCGATGAACGCAACCAGGCGGGACTGAACGGCGGCGGGCTGGTCAACATTGGCGGCGGTACCGCGACGATTGTCGGCTCGACAATTTCCGGAAACGCGGCTGGCGGCAGCGGCGGCGGCGTCAGGAACAACTCCGTCACGACGTCCGTCACGAGTGCTCTGGCCAGCGACATCACGGCGGCCGAGACAACACTGACGGTCAGCGACGCAAGCGTCTTCCCGGCCCATGAAGGATTTGTCATCCGAATCGATTCGGAAGACATGCTCGTGACCGGCGTCAACGCCAACACACTGACGGTCACCCGAGGCTTCAACGGCACAGCCGCCAGCGCTCACTCAGCACTGTCAGTCGTTTCGCAGACTTCAACGCTCACGCTGTTCAATGTGACGATTGCGAGCAACTCCGCCGGATCTCGCGGGGGCGGAGTGTCGACCGCAGGCGGACTCGCTGTCGTTGCGAATACTCTGATTTCGGGCAACACGGCTGTAATTGCGGGTCCGAACGTATCAACCGTCTCAGCACCCAGTTCGCTGTTGTCGGCTGGCAACAACCTGGTCCGCGATCCGTCCGATTCCGGTACTGTTTTCAGTCAGGATCTAACAGGTGTTGATCCGCTGCTTGAGCCACTGGCCGACAACGGCGGCGTCACGCTGACGCATGCCATTCTCCTCGGAAGCCCCGCTATCGACGCGGGCCAGGCTGTCAGTGACGAAACGGATCAGCGCGGCATTCCACGCGTGCTGGGCAATGGTATCACCGATATCGGGGCGTACGAATTCGGCGGCTTCTTCGTTAATTCGACGGCCGATGGGATTGATATCAATCCGGGTGACGGTCTGCCGCTGGACGCGTTTGGGCGCGCAACGCTGCGAGCCGCTGTGATGGAAGCGAACGCGCTGGCGGCAAACGGTGTGTCGACACAGAACGCCATCATGCTGGGCTCAGATGTGTACGACCTTTCGTTGACGGAGATCGACCGAACTGCTCCAACGGCAACATTTACTCCCGTGGATCCCGACCCGCTCCCGGCGGCCCCGACCATGATGGGTGAGCCGGTTCTGAATCCCGTTGACACGATTGAAGTGACATTTTCGGAACCGGTACACGGCGCAGGCAGCGTCGGCACGGCGATCTCATTGAGCAGTTTTCGTCTCACTTATGACGATGGCCAGGGCGGTGGATCGGTCGTCACACTCGACACGATTCCTGGTGTGATAATCGAGCAGACGTCTCAGGATGAGCTGACTGGAGAGACGGTCTACCTCATCAGCGGACTCGAAGACACCTTCGCGCCCGACGGGCAGTACACACTGGAACTGCTGGTCAACGACGCCACTCCAAACAACAGCCTTGTTGACTTCGCGTTGACGCCGAATTCCCTCGCGGAAGAAGTCATGGGCTCGGGCGTCGCGGCAACGGAAACGTTTATCCGCGGTATGGACGTGTTTGCACCGACGGGCACGATTTCCCAGGTGACGACTCCGCGCACAACCAACCCCGGAATCGTCACGCTGACGTTCAACGAACAGGTGATTGGAGTTACGGCTGCGAACTTCACGCTGACGTACGACGACGGCATCAACGGACCGATGGACGTCGACATTTCGACGATCAGCCCGCAGAGCATCAGTCTGACGGAGATTGGCTTTGATCTTTCATCCGTCTTTGACTTCAACGGTCTGACCGACCTGGGCGTCTACAGCCTGACGTTCGACGGGACGACGATCGGCGACACATTCGGAAATACGTTTGGTCAGACTCTGACAACGACCTGGACGGTGGCTGCGGACACCTTCGCGCCGGTTCCCACGATCAGCGAGATTACTCCTGATCCTGGCCTGGGAGCCGTGGGAATCGTCACCGTCGATTTCGATGAGGACGTCACCGGAGTTGACCTGGCCAATGCGGAAACTGACTTTGATCTGTGGTTTGACGAGGACGGCGCCGCTGGCCCGATTCCGGAAGTGCAGATTGACCTGACAGGCATCATGGTGACTGAGGTGCTGCCGAATCAGTACACGCTGGACTTGTCGACCGTCACGATTGCCGACGGGGCCTACCGTCTGGAAATCAGCAGTGCTGGAGCCATTGAGGATCTGGCAGCGCCGGCCAATCCGCTGGCGGAAGATCCTGCTCTGGTGACTCAATTCGGTCGCAGCGGCATCGTCGCGATCGAGCAGTTCGCCATCGGTGACAACCTCACCCCTGTGACCGATCCGGCCAACCTCGGCCAGACGCAGGTCACGGATGGCGGAACGTTCCAGTACAACCCGGCGGCATTCGGTGACCTGGATGTGATCGGCGGGCGGTTGACGATCGTCGGCACAGGCCAGTCACTGATCAACGCGAACTCCATTGACCGAGTTCTGGATGTCGATGCCGGCACGTCACTGACGCTGCAGCAGCTCACGGTGACAGGTGGCCTGGTCAACAACGACCGCGATGGCGGCGGCATCCGGTCGTTCGGTGACGTCGTTCTTGACGACGCAACGATCTCGGGGAATGTGGCCGGCGGGAACGGTGGCGGTGTGTTCGCTCAATCAGCAGACGTGACGACGACCGTTGCAGGACAGACGTCGCTTGCGCTTGGTGTGACGACCGCGACCGGGTTTACATCCATCAGCACACAAATCACCGTTCAGGATTCGTCGGTTCTGCCGACACTCCTCCCATTCATACTTGAGGTAACTTCAAGCGATGTTGTGCCTGTCGTCGAGCAGATGCTCGTCACAAGCATCGTCGGCAACACATTGGTTGTCACTCGTGGCATCAATGGAACCATTGCGTCTACAGTTCTGCACACTGCCCCGTTTACTGCAAGACAAATAGTTGATCCGGCAACCACTGTGATTTCCGTCGCCAGCACTGCCATGCTGCCGACAACAACTCCGTTCGACGTGCAGATCAACAATGAGATCATGACCGTGACCGGTATTGTCGGAAATGACTTGCGCGTCATCCGAGGAGTGGCCGGCACAACTCCCGCGGCTCACGGCAATAACGCAAGCGTTAACTTCATCTTCACGGCAACTGGAACGCAGCTATTCGTTGCTGATCCGACGCAGTTTCCAACGTCGCCCGGCTTTGACATTCTCGTCGGGTCTGAGCGCATGCGGGTGATCGGTATCAACGGGAGCCAGTTTACTGTTGTTCGAGGGCCGAACGCAGTCGCACATACCGGGGGCACGACTGTCGCACTGGCGTCGGGAGCGTCTGCCACGAGCAGCCTGATCAGCGGCAACTCTGCAAACTTTGGCGGCGGCATTTACGTCAACTCGAAGCAGACTGTGCCGATCAGTGACACGGTTGTTACGAACAACGTTGCGTCGGTCGACGGTGGCGGGATCTACAATGATCGAGACTCTGTTGCTGTCCTCGACGGCACGACGGTATCCGACAACGTAGCAGGCCGTAATGGTGGCGGATTCTACAACAACGACCTGGCTGAAGTGACGATTTCGGACAGTACGTTGACGTCCAATATGGCTGGTCTGGGCGGTGGTGGATTGTTCAACGAACTCGCCGCTGTTGCTTCGCTTTCCAACAGCACGATCGCCTTTAACCAGGCGACGGACGGGGGCGGGATTTACAACGATGACGGAACGGTCACGCTGTCGATCTCTGCTGTGTCGGCGAATAATGCGGCAACTGACGGCGGCGGTGCGTTTGTGACGTCGAACGGCGTGTTGAACGTCAGCAACACCTCGTTCTCTGGGAACCGAGCCGGTGTCGACGGTGGCGGTCTGAATTCCGATGGCACCGTGACGCTGGACAATGTCCGTATCATCGATAACGCCGCTGGCGAGAACGGTGCCGGGATCGCGAATACCCGCAGTCTGACACTGCAGCAGGTCACGGTGACGCAGAACGATGCTGGCCAGGACGGCGGCGGCTTGTGGAACTCGGGAATCGGCAATGCTGCGGTCACGGAAAGTTCTGTGACGGAGAATACCGCCGGGCGAGATGGTGGCGGTGTTCACATCTCGGGATCGGCCAGCCTGTCGTTCTCCCGTTCAACCATCGCAGATGGGTCGGCCGGTGAGAAAGGTGGCGGTCTGTATCAGAGTTCTCTGGGCTCGGTGTCGATCGTCAACGCGACGGTGTCCGGCAACGCGGCGACCGACGGCGGCGGCATCTACAGCACCAGCGGGCTGTCGTTTACGAACAGCACGCTATCCACCAACACGGCGTCCAACGAAGGCGGCGGCATTAATAACAATGGCGGCGCTGTGTCGTTCGCCAGTGCAACGGTCTTTAACAACTCGGCGGGCGTGGCCGGCGGCGGCATTCACAATGAAAGCGTGTTTGGAGCGTTCAGCCTCAAGAACACGATTGTCGCCCGCAACCTGATCAACGGGAATCCTCCCAACGCGGACGTTGATGTTTCGGGTGTGCAGTTCAACAGCGTGGGTAACAACCTGATCGGTAACCGCGGCAGCGTGACGTCGTTCATCGACGGGGCGAACGCGGACATTGTCGGCGTGGCCGGCAACGAAGTGGATCCGCTGCTTGGACCGCTGCAGGACAATGGTGGCCCGACTCTGACGCACGCTCTGCTGTTTGGCAGCGAGGCTCGCGACGCCGGAACGAACGTCGGCGTGCTGGCCACTGACCAGCGTGGCTTTGCCCGAATCTTCGACGGTGATGGCGACGGTCTGGCGACAGTTGACATTGGTGCGTTCGAATCCGGCTTTGTGGTCAACACGTTCGAGGACACTGTTGACGTGCTGCCCGGCGATCAGGCCAGTGCGGACCGCGATGGAAACAGCAGTCTGCGTGCAGCGGTGATGGAATCGAATGCGTTGCTGGGTGATGACACGATTCTGCTCATCCCCGGAACGTACACGCTGACGATTGCCGGTCGGGACGAAGACGGGGCGATCAGCGGCGACCTCGACATCAGCGACAGCCTGACGATCATTGGAGCAGGCACCGACCAGACCTTCATTGACGCAGCGGAACTGGACCGTGTTTTCCATGTGCTGCCGGGCGCTCGCCTGAACCTGAAGAACCTGACGATCCGGGGCGGTAATGCCCTGGAAGGCGGCGGCCTGCTCAATCAGGGCTTTGTGGCTCTGGAAAATGTTGTCGTGCGGGACAACACGGCGGACTTTGGAGCCGGCCTGCTCAACGACATGGTCACGACGGCTCTGGCTGCGAATCTTACGGCCTCGGCGACGACGTTGACGGTGACCGACGGGGCCGTGTTCCCACCGCAGGGCGTCTTCGATATCCGCATCGGGTCGGAAGAAATTCGCGTGACTGCCGTGAGCGGAAACACCTACTCGGTGACACGCGGCGTCAACGGCACGACCGCAGTGGCTCACGGGCCCGGTGAAGTAGTGACGCTCGTCCAGACGCTGGAACTGACTGATACGCTGGTCGTGAACAACGCCGCCCGCATTCAGGGTGGCGGCCTGTTCAACCGCAATGAGCTGACGATCACCCGCACGACGTTCTCGGGCAACACTGCAAATTCGAAGGGTGGCGGGCTGTACAACGAATCCGGCGTCGCGGCCGCGACGAACATTGTTGACTCGACGTTCGACAGCAACGTGGCGACGGTGGCCGGCGGCGGCATCTATAACAACAGTGCTCAAGCGGCGAATCCGGGCCGGATTACGATTACCGGGTCGACGCTGTCCAATAACCAGGCGGGTGTCCGCGGCGGTGCGATCTTCAATAACGATATCGTGACACTGTTGAACTCGACGGTCAGTACAAATTCGGCGAACTCAATCGGCGGCGGAATCTACAACGCTGTGCTGCTGGATCCGGCGGACGGCGTCACGGTTCTCTCGGCCGGCAGCCTGACACTGACGAACGTCACAGTCGTGCGTAACTCGACAGACGGGACCGGTGGCGGCGTTGTGAATGTCGATGGTGCGACGGCCTCTCTGCGGAACACTGTGGTGGCAGCGAACTCGTCGTCGTCGACGGGAGTTGACCTGCAGGGCGCCTTCACGTCCCTGGGGACGAACTTCATCGGACAGGCCAATCAGTCCACCGGGCTGACCAATGGCGTGATGGGCGATCAGGTCGGCTCGGCAGCGAGCCCGTTTGATCCGGTGATCGGGCCGTTGTCGGATAACGGTGGTCCGACGCTGACTCATGCTCTGCAGACCGGCAGCCCGGCAATTGATGCCGGTGACAATTCCGGCGGGGAACCTGTTGATCAGCGAGGCGGTCGGCGTCCGACGGACAACACGGCCGACATCGGTGCGTTTGAGATTCAGGTCAACCGGATCAGCATCAGCGACCTGCAGCAACTGGAAGGCCCAGGCGGATCGACGCTGTTTGTCTTCTCGGTGATTCTGGAGCAGACCACGGCGGAACCGATTACCGTCGACTTCACGACCTTCCAGGGAACAGCCCGTTCGGGCAGCGACTTCCAGCCGGTTGCTGGAACGCTGACGTTCGCTCCTGGCGATCTGACGCGAACGATTACCGTCGAGGTCTTCGGCGATACCACTCCTGAAGAAGACGAGACGTTCCAGGTCATTCTGTCGAACCCCGTGAACGGTGTGCTGACGTCGTCGTCGGCAACGGGCACGATTCTGAACGATGATGCCTTTGTGCGAGTTGACGATGTCGAGATCGCTGAAGGTGACAGCGGCCAGACGAATGCTGTGTTTACGGTGTCGCTGTCGGCTCCTCTGCAGGAGACGGCGACGATTGCCTACACGACGGCCGACGATACGGCGAATGTCGGCAACGACTACGAGATGCGGTCCGGCGTCCTGACGTTCCTGCCA
>Ga0070726_10000386_pt1 | contig 57526 bp, 43 predicted proteins | sample tdAd471_FD_67275 | JGI IMG/M metagenome (GOLD analysis project Ga0070726, IMG submission 67275) | Marine sediment microbial communities from the Atlantic coast under amendment with organic carbon and nitrate - tdAd47.1 | ecosystem: Environmental > Aquatic > Marine > Coastal > Sediment | place...
GGGCTTTCCAGAAGCTGATCGACGAGCCTCGACCGCCGGGCTGGCGATTCGTCCTGTAGAAACGCGCGAGCTTCGCTGGTTGCAGGCACCCGCCCAATAATGTCGACGTAAGCACGCCGCAGAAACACATGGTCCGGAGCCTGATCGGAAGGCGTCAGTCGCAGTCGCTGGAGTTTCTTCCAGACCAGATCATCAATGAAGTTGTTACGCGGCAGGTTCGTGTAGACGGCTGGTGGCACGTCTTCGGCCAGCGGAACAGAGATCGTCGCGACAGCGATCTTCCCCATGTAGCGGGCCATGATCGCCGCCTCGCCCGTCACATTGGTTGTTTCGACGAGACCATCTTCGTTGACGTTCGCAATGGCAGCCTCGTTCGACTGGTAGGCCGTCAGCGGCGTCACGTCGCGGGTCGAACCGTCAGAGTAGTGCGCAGTGACAATGAGCTGCTGTTGCGATTCGAAGTTCAGAATGCGGTCCGACGGCTCAATCGTCACGTTAACCAGCTGCGGAGCATTCTCCGCATGACGAGGCATTCCGTCCTGAATCCAGCGCAACAGCGTCCGGTAGGCGGCATCGCCCTCGCGCATTCGCAGCCCGCCCCCGTGCGGCGCCTTACCGATCGGCTTGAGCAGCAGCAGGCTGCGTTCCGGCGATGTCTGAAAGATACGCCGCCCCCGGCTCTCACGCGACAACGCTCCGAAATCGAAGTCAGGATCAAACCCGAACAGCGACAGCTTGAAGCCGCCCTGCCCGCGAGCTTTCCCGTGGCACGGCCCCGAGTTGCAGCCGCCGTCCGTGAGAATCGGAATGATGTCGTTCTCGAAGTCGAGCGACGGTTTCTGACCAGCATCCGCAACGGTCACAGGAACGATGGTTTCACCGTGCTTCGATCGGATACGAATTTCGGTCTCACCATTTCCAACCGGCGTGATCACCCCGTGCGAGTCGACCACCGCAATCTTCGCGTTGACGGACTCGAAATTCGCATCGCGCGTCAGGTCAATGTTTCGGCCGGCGACCTGTGTTCCGATCACAAGCTGCTGCCAGGATTCCGCTCCCCGTAACTGCACGGTCGCCGGCAGAGCGTCAATGGCTCCCTGGCAATCCTGCGTCACCAATTGAACGAGCAGAGCAAGCAGGGCTGAAAAGCAGGTACGCATCATGGGTCACTCAAACTGATTGTCGGGTGCGTCGTGGAGCACGTCTCGATCTGACAAACTGTTACTGCAGAAAGTGCGCTGCTGCGCACACCGTCCTGACAGACTCGTTCCTCTCGTGATCGCCGCAGCAGACTGACAAAGACGATACCCGCAAACCATGATCGAGGCCACGCGGCGCCTCATCGACGACCGTCAGTACGTCGGTGGGGATTCGACAGAACGGTCATGGCCCGTTACCGTCCCGCGTCCTGAAACCCGTCCAGGATCCTCGTTTTTCCGTGGCCTGTGGAGCTGTTTGATGTCTGCCTTGCTGATGCGTCTGACTGTCTGCCTGATGTTCGCCGGGCTGGTTGCCGGTTGTGTTCCGACGCCTGCTGACAGCCCTCCAGTTGAGACCGTCTCACGACCGCCCGCTGAAGCGGATCCGGCTCAGGCTGAACCAGGCCCTTCCGACGCCGACGCGCCGGAAGAGTTCACGACGACCGAGTCCGGATTGAAGTACCGCATTCTGAGAAAGTCCGACGGTCGTAAACCGAAAGCCACAGACAAGGTGCTGTGCCACTACAAAGGCTGGCTGGACGACGGCACGGTCTTCGACAGTTCGTACGACAAAGGCACGCCCGCCGACTTCGGGCTCAATCAGGTGATCAAGGGCTGGACCGAAGGTCTGCAGCTGATTGGCGAAGGCGGCAAGATCGAACTGGAGATCCCCGGCGAACTTGGATACGGCCCGCAGGGAATGCCGCCCGCCGGAATCGGCCCGAACGCCACGCTGCACTTCATCGTCGAGCTGAAGCAGATTCTCTAAAGCAGGCCGTCGAAAACAGGTTCCTGATTTGGGGACCGGGTCTGCGGCCGGATTGCGTCGTTGAGCTTCGGGAGATGCCTGTCCCGGACAAGGCGGTCGGAGTTGTGGTCCGCGATGACGCTCAGAATCGCGTCTTCGACCTGCGAACGAATTCGAGGACTGCGGGCGAGCCCCTTGTCTGGCAAAGCCGACCGACCACGGGATCGCACTCCAGCCTCAGGTCAGCACGTCCCTACGAGTGTGCCAGGGATCGTTCTCAAACAGCTCGTCGATCCAACGCACGCTCGATGCGCGAACTTCTCCGCCCCAACGATGCCGACGTGTGAACAGTCCGAGCACCCATCCGCAGAGCCGAAAAGAGCAGCATCAGGCTCGTTGGGAAAACTCGCCTTAGCAGCTTCCTCCCCCTTGCTTTTCCGCGTGCTGGCAAGAAAGGGAAATCGGACACCGTTGCGGGTCACATTGGGAAGTTCAGGCTCTCCGTCGACGAAGTCGTAATGCGATGCCGAATCGAGCCCCAAATCCGCAGAAGACCCTACGAAAAAAGCCTCGCTGCCAGTGTGTGGCAACGAGGCTTTTAAGCGACCCCGACGGGACTTGAACCCGCAACCTCCGGATCGACAGTCCGGCGCTCTAACCAATTGAGCTACAGGGCCTTACGGCTCTTGCGAGGCCAGTTCTGGCGCTCGCGAGGGGCGGCAGTTTAATTTCTGCTCAAGAGACGTCAATAGAGTCGGCTGCCGGTGTCCGAATCGTTAGCTCATTTTCTGCGGGCCTGCCGAGTCGTCACGATTTCTCGTCAATACCCGCAGCGGCGTCCATCAATCGAGACAGTGTTCCGAAGTCCTCTCTGGCGATCTCACGGCGGCCGACCGTCGTACTGCCGACGGCGCTATGAATTACGGTGAATGCCATCTGCGGCGGTGTCTCCTGGCACGAGCAGGAGAGGAGCTGCAGCGTCACTTTGTCGCCAGCCGGGTCGGTCACTTCCGGAACTCGTTCCAGGAGAGGCTCGGGCAGCGGCCGCTGAAATCGATGAGACCGGGAAACCGTCAGAAAATCGTCGCAACGTCCGCAGAAGGGCCGAATTGCCAGCTGACGGGTGACAAATGCCGCGGCGACACCGGCGAGCACGACTTCGAGACCCCACAACGCGGCGGGCAGCGGCTCCGTCAGGCCAAGGCTGGCAACTCGATAGGAAAGGTAGCCGTTGAAGCTGCGGCGGCGTTTCACTTCGTCGAGGGCTCGGGCGGCGGAATCGCGAAACTCGGCCAGAGCTGCCTGTGATTCCGCGTCGGTTGGAGCGTTCTCTTCAGCTGCCTGCAACATGTTGGCCATGAGTGCCTGGGCAGCGCTGGGTTTCTCGGCGGCCTGCAGTTCTCGCGAATACGCCTGCCAGTGGAGCAGCGTGGCCACGATGCAGCCCGTCGCTCCGGACAGCAGGGCTCCCAGGATGGCGACTCGCCGAGACGGCATTCGCAAGGTGATGGCCAGACGAGCGGCCAGCCAGCCGACGGCTGCACCGAGCCCGATGGCGAACAGGCCGATCAGCCGCAGCCGCGGAGGAGCAATCGACGCGACAAGGCCGCCGACCGCTCCCGTGGCAAGGACGGCGGCGAACCAGCAGGCGGTGCGGAGAGGTCGGGACACGATGGTCAGTCTTCCGGCGGTCAGAAAAAACGGCGCGTCAACGATTCGGTCGAGGATTAATCAGCGAAGACCGATCGCTCTGTCGCGAAGCGAAACTGCGACAGGTTAGAGTGCCACCTCAGGCCGTGCGACCTGACGCGGCCTTTCACGTATTCAACGCTCTCCTCCGATCTCGACGTGCCTCGGATCTGCGAATCGATCTGCCTGCTCTGCCTCGACCCACCTCGCAAATGAACCAGCCGTCATCACAACCCGCTCCCGCAACGTCCGGACCGTCGCGAGTTCGCATGCCGGACTGGGGCTTCTTTCTGTTGCTGGGGCTGATCGGCGGCAGTTACGTGCTGCTGGTCGTGATCATGCTGGCGGCCGACTTCTTCTATACCGAGCCGTCGGACTTCCTCGAATCGCTGCAGCGGCCTGAGATTCAATACGCGGTCAAACTGACGCTCGTCTCGTGCACGATCGCGGCCATCCTGTCGCTGTGGGTGGCGACGCCACTTGGTTATCTGCTCTCGCGGTTCCGGTTCCCCGGTCGCTGGCTGGTCGACACGCTGATCGACATCCCGGTCGTCCTGCCGCCGCTGGTTCTGGGGCTCAGTCTGCTGATCCTGTTTCACATCGAGATCGGTGGCTGGCAACTGGAGAGATGGCTGCGCGATGACCTCGGCTTTCCAGTGACCTATCGAGTTCCCGCAGTCATTCTCGCACAGTTTTCGGTCGCGGCGGCCTTCGCCATTCGGACGATGCGGGTCACGTTCGACCAGATCAATCCGCGAGCTGAAGACGTCGCGCGAACGCTTGGCTGTTCGCGCAGCCAGGCTTTCATGAGGATCGCTCTGCCGCAGTCGTCGCGCGGGATGATGGCCGCGTTCACGATTGCCTGGGCTCGGTCGCTGGGCGAGTTCGGCCCGATTCTCGTCTTTGCCGGGGCGACTCGAATGCGGACCGAGGTTCTGTCGACGACGGTGTTTCTGGAGCTGAGCATTGGCAACCTGGAAGCTGCCGTCGCGATCTCGCTGATCATGGTCGCGATGGCGATGCTGGTGCTCGTCGTTCTGCGGATGCTCGGAACGGAGATGCGGTCGTGATCGAGCTGCAGAACGTTGGACTCTCGATGGGCGAATTCTCGCTGAGCGGCATTTCGTTCCGCGTCGAAGCGGGCCAGTACGCCGTCCTGATGGGCCGGACCGGTCGCGGCAAGACGACGATCCTCGAAGCCGTCTGCGGGCTGCGGCACGTCAAAGCCGGTCGGATTCTGCTCGGCGACCGCGACGTCACCGACCTGCCGCCTGGCGAACGCGGCATCGGCTACGTGCCTCAGGATCTGGCTCTGTTTCCAACGCTGACCGTTGCCGAGCACCTCGCCTTTGCTCTGAAGATTCGCAAGTCGCCGCAGAAGTTGATCGACGAACGCGTTGCCGAGATGGCCGAACTGCTGAGTATCACCGGCCTGCTGAAGCGGAGGATTCAGGGACTCAGCGGCGGCGAATCTCAGCGAGTCGCGCTCGGACGAGCACTCTCGTTCCACCCGCCAGTGCTGCTGCTCGACGAACCGCTCAGCGCGCTCGACGAAGCAACGCGCGCCGAGATGTACGACCTACTGGCCCGCATCCGAGACCGCACCGGCGTGACCACGCTGCACGTCACGCACAGCAACGAAGAAGCGAAAACGCTCGGCGACCGCATCCTGAGGCTCGAACACGGCAAGATCGTCTGAGCAGTCATCGAGTGGTGGCCGATCGACGTTGTTCTCAATCGGCGAGGCGGAATAGCATTCTCGGTGTCGCTGAACATAAGCAGGTTTCGGTCTGAAGGGACGAGTTAATGTCCAACGCCGCAGTCACTCTGGAACTGAGCGATCAGTTCGCGAAACTCGCGTCCGAGTGGAAGTCGCTGACCCGGTACATGTCGAACTCGACGCAGATGGCGACCGTCTGGCCGTACCAGCAGATCATCGGGCTGGGGCAGCCCGCCATCCCGTTCATCCTCCGGGAACTTGAACGTGAGACCGACCACTGGTTCTGGGCTCTGGAAGCGATCAGTGGCGAGAATCCCGTTTCGGCTGAGCAGGCCGGAGACGTCGACGCGATGGCCCAGGCCTGGCTCGACTGGGGGCGTCAGAAGTGCCTGATCTGACATGCTGTCGGACTCTGCGTTTCCGCGGTTGACCGCCGCTAATCACGAAATCACCAGTGCGCCGGACGTCGGCTACAACTGCATCGCGTGGGCGGCTGGTGACTCCGCTCGCTGGTGGCAGCCCGGTTTCTTCTGGCCGCTCGAAGTTCCTCGGCACGAGTGCGGCATCGGAGCACTCGAAGCCGCCTTTCAGACGCTCGGTTTCGAGGAATGTTCAGACGGGACGCTTGAAGCCGGCTTTGAGAAAGTCGCTCTGTACGGGGCCGGGCTGATGTATACGCACGCGGCCAGGCAACTTCCCGACGGTGCCTGGACCAGCAAACTTGGAAAGGCGGAGGACATTCGACACGACGCTCCCGACGACATCGCTGGCGGTGTCTACGGAGAGGTCGTCGAGTTCATGCGCCGTCGGATCTCGTAGCCTGAGACGATCGACGGCCAGCCAATCGCGTCTTGTTGGATTTCGGGGAATCGTCGAGAGTTGCTGAACAGCGACTGACTGCTGGCTCTTGCCCCTCAGCTCCTGCCCCTCAGCCCCAATGGCAACCGACGAATTCGGCGAAAAGACAGAACAGGCGACTGATCACCGTCGGCAGGAAGAGCGGCGGAAGGGGAATGTCGCGCGCAGTTCGGAACTCGCCATCGCCGGGCACGTTGCTGCAGCGGCCGCTGTGCTGTGGGTGCTTGGACGGGATCTTGTTGACGCGATCGGACGGCTGCTGGCGAACCGGATTCTGCAGGCGGGCAATGCGACCGGCGATCAGCGGGAAGTTGTGCTCACGTTTTACGACATGGCTCGCTGGGCAACGTCGAACGTGCTGCCGTGGCTGGGAGCGCTGCTGCTGGCGGCGATCGCAATCAATGTGCTGCAGGTCGGCTGGCTGGTCTCGACGGAAAAGCTGACGCCGAACATCAATGCAATTAACCCGATCAACGGCCTGAAACGCATCTTCTCGATCCGTGGCCTGGTGACGCTGGGGATCAGTTTGTTGAAGCTGGGATTGCTGACGGGGGCAGCGGCCTGGCTGATCTGGACGGAGCTGTCGACCTACCTGCTGCTGACCGACGCGTCCGTCGTGACGACGGTCTCGATCATCGGAATGTCGGTGCTGAAACTCGCCGCGTTGCTGACGGCGATCCTGCTGGTCATCGGGCTGTCCGACTTCGGCTTTCAGAAATGGAAGCACGAGCAAGACATCATGATGACGAAGGAAGAGATCAAGCGCGAGATGAAGGACATGGAAGGCGACCCGCTGATCCGCCGTCGCCGCCGGGACGCGCATCAGAAGCTGATCGAGGCTCGAGACGTACGGAAGGTCTCGCTGGCGACGTTCATGACCGTCAACCCGACGCACTACGCGATCGCGTTCCGGTACGAACCGCCGAACTATCCGGTGCCGACCGTCATCGTCAAAGGCACCGACGAGATGGCTCTGGCGATGCGCGAAGTCGCGATGGAACACAACATTCCGATCATCGAACGCCCGGAACTGACCCGGAAGCTGTACGCGACGCTGGACGTCGGCCAGAGCATCCCGGTCGACCTGTACGACGTGTTCGTCGAAATTCTGAAGTACGTCTACACTGTGACCGGCAAGACGATCGACGCTCGACACGCCGAAGATGTTGCCGCCTGATTCCCGTCGCCAACTTCCTGTTTGCCCCGAAGCCGCAGGCGGCGGCGTTCCTGCCAGCGACCCGTCAGTTGAAAACGCCGTCGCCTGCGGCTTCGGGTCAAACGACTTGCAGTAAAGAATTGAGAGATGCCGGTACAAAGTCGCCCTGTTAAGGGATCAAAACCAGCGGTGAACCGTCGGGGCGAAGTTCCCGGGAAGGTCGTTGTCGCGATCATGTTTACGTTCGGAGTTCTCTCGACCGGCGTGTTGTGGACTTACTGGTTCTACCACACGCAGCCGTTCATCCCGTTGCAGGTTGCGATTTCGACCGAGTTCAAAGGCTCGGCACCGCGAGTGGATGGTGGCGCTCGAAAACTCCACAAAGGCACGCCGACGCTGCTGTGGATCATCATGCGAGTCGACTTCCGTCCGGACCTCGACCGCGAAAAATCGGCCACCGTCAGCAAGCGGGTGGTTGAACTGTCGCAGGAGAACCTCGACCTGACGAATTTCGAGCAGCTCAATATCCGGCTGTTCTTCGGCGAGCTGGAAAAAGAGATCCACACGCTCGATGCGGAAGTCCCGATCGCCGCTGGCCAGCCTGACTTCGGTGCCGTGACGCCTGAGTCTCTCAAACAGCACGCCAAAGCAGAGACGATGCTCCGACCTGACCGACGTCAGTTGAATTCTCGCTCAGCCGCCAGCGACAGTAGCGATCCGCAACCTGAGCGTGATCCTCAGCAGGACAAACCGACTGTGAAGTGAACCGGGGCCGTCATGTCATCGCCGTTTTTCGATCCTTCATCAACGTCGTCCGCATGGCTGAACGCTTTGCGAGGGATTGATCCTGCGGCCTGGGACAAGCTGGCGGTCGTCTATGCGCCGCTGGTGTTTCGGCTGGCCGAGCGGCACGGATTGCAGGATTCGGACGCGGCAGACGTCACGCAGGAAGTTTTCCGTAAGACACTGCGCTCCATCGATCGCTACGAATCGAATCGGCCCGCGTATCGGTTTCGGAAGTGGTTCGCGACGATTGCCCTCAACGCAATTCGTGACTTCAAACGCTCTCGTCGCAATGGCCCAGCGATTCTGGATGGCAGTGCGGCTCGCGACGCAATCAACCATTTTCCGTCAGCGTCCGATCCCGAATCGGGAGGGGCAGCCGACGCACTGCAGACAGCTGCGGCCGTGCCTGACAGTGATGTTGACGAGACTGGCGACTGTGACCCGGACGAAATCGGGTTCAGCGACCGGGACGTGCTTAAGTCGGCGCTTGAGGCCATTCGCGAACAGGTCGCACCTCAGCAGTGGCAGATCTTTGAACGGCGAATGCTGAGTGGCCGCTCGGTGGCCGAGATCGCCGACGAGTTCGCGGTCAGCGAAGCGAACGTCTACAAAATCTGCCAGCGGATCCTCGGTCGGTTTCGGAAGGAGTACGGCGACCTGATTGCCGACGAGGACAATCCCTGACCTGGGACGGCCTGCTGTTCATCCGCGTGTCCAGGCAGATCGTTCTGTGGTATGGAGAGAGCAGCTGGCGAGACGTCCCAACAGCGAGCCCGATTGACTTGTCCGTTTCGATCCCCTCAGACGAACAGTGCCCCAGCCACGACGTCCTGCGTCAGTGGTTTGATGACACGCTGAGCCTCGCGGACAGTCACTGGATCGAGCAGCATGTGGGCCGTTGCGATCGTTGCCGCCAGGAACTTTCCCGGCTCGACGCTTCGCAGCTTGAAGCGTTGCGCGAGTTCGCCGGTTTGACGCTCGACACGACGCGCAGCCAGTCGTGCCGCCGGGCGATCGACGCGATCCGACGGTTGATTGAAGAGTCGCATGCGGAGCGTTCGCGCGCCGTGCAGGTTGAGCTGCAGACCGTTGAAACGTCCCGGATTGGGCCGTACGCGATTCTGCGGGAACTCGGTCGCGGAGGGATGGGCAGAGTCTTCCTCGCTCGTCACTTGCCTGACGGCGACTACGGACCATCGGCTGCGAATCCATTGTCGCGGTCAGAAACCGAGCAGCTTGTGGCGTTGAAAGTGCTGCAGGGCGACAGCCTCGGCAGCCAGTCAGGCCGTTTAAGATTCTCGCGGGAAGCGAAATACGCGCTCGCACTGCAGCACCCGAACCTCATCAAGGCCCTGGAGACCGGGCTGTGGAGCGAAGTGCCCTACCTGGTCATGGAGTTTCTACCCGGAGATTCTCTTGCGGAACTTATCCGACGGCGGGGTCGGGTGAGCATTGGAGCGGCGTGTGAGATTGCTCGTCAGGCCGCACATGGACTGAGTGCTGTTCACGAGGCTGGGCTTATCCATCGTGATGTGAAGCCCTCGAATCTGATTCTCACGCAGGACCTCGTCGTCAAGGTGCTGGATCTCGGGCTGGCCCGGATTGCGGACCTCAGCGAGCTTTCTTACGAGGTCACGCAGACCGGACAGTTTCTCGGCACTGTTTCGTTTGTTGCTCCGGAACAGCTCATCAATCCGAAGCAGGTTGACCATCGGGCAGACGTCTACAGCCTCGCCTGCACGCTGTTCTCCCTGCTGACTGGTCGACCGCCGTACTCCGGGCCTGACTATGAAACGGCGTGGCAGATCGCGTCCGCACATACTGCCGACGAGGTACCGCTTGTCTCACAGGATCGTCCGGAGGTCCCGGACGAGCTGGCCACCGCACTTCAGGCAGCGATGTCGCCTCGGCCTGAGACGCGACCGCAGTCGATGCAGGAATTCGCCGATGTCTTTGGCAAGTGGGCGGTGTCCCGCGAGCTGCAAGCGTCCGTGATGGAAGGTCCGGTAGAACCTGACGCCACTCAGTCGCCCGCGACAATTACGCTCACCGTGCCGGTTTCAGGCACGTCGCCACAAGCTGACACGCACGCCGATTCAACGGACCGTCGAACCCGCCTGTTAACGGGAGTCGTCATCGGACTCGCGGTCGGCCTGTTAACTCTCGCGGCGTTCGCGATGAACGGTCTGTTCCAGTCGGAGTCGCAGATCGACGCCGCGCGGCCGATCGGTGCGGGATCGGAAGACCCCGTCGTCAGCGGATCTTTGATTGACCAGGAAGTCGCCGCCGAGAAATCTGCACTCGACGACCGCAACGTTTCCGCTGAAGAATCGCAGAGCCAGCGGGGCACAGAACTTCAACCGCTCTCCGCAGACTTCGTCTGGCAGCAACCATTGTTTCCCCTGGCAGCTCCTGAGGACCGCGAAGGGGAACTGAAATTCGCGATCCGATCGGGCCAGACTCAGGTGCTGCCGCGGCTGATGTCCCCCGTCGAGGATCCGGTCCAGGCGACATCCTGGATCCTGGAGAGTCGTCGGCCGCGAGCGGATCTCTGGCGGTCTGCTTTTTCGTCGGACGGTCGCTACTACGTTGTCGGAGGAAACTCAGGACTTGCTCGCATCTATGACGCCGCAACGGATCAGCCCGTCAGGATTCTTGCGGGCGAGGCTCCTGTCACGGCGCTCGACTGGTCTCCTGCCGGCCCGTGGCTGCTTGTCGGAGCGGCGAATGGTTCAGTGACGATCTGGGATGTTCCGCAAGCGCGACGCCTGAGGAGATTCGAACACGAGTCCGGGCGTGTCTCATCAGCCGAGTGGTCTTCGGACGGAACGCGAGTTCTGTTTTCCGGCAGCGGCGAGATCACCTCGGTCCGCAGCGTGGTCGACGACTTCGCGACCGAGTTCCGCAGCCCGCCGGGGCAAAGCACGATCGCTGCCGCCTGGGCGCCTGAGGGAAAACGGCTCGCCGTCACGGACGCCTCGTTGTCGGTCAGAATCTGGAACTGCGAGACACTGCTGCAGGACGCGGTGATTGAGCACGGCGGAAAACGCGGGATGAGCCTCGCCTGGTCACTCGACGGTGACCGGATCGCTGTGTGCTGTGACGGAGGCGACGTGGCGGTGATCAATGTCGCGAACGAAGAAGTGGTGCATCGGCTGACGGGCCATCAGCAGTCGTTCTTCCGGCAGGCTCTCTGGATGCCAGATGGGGCCGGTCTGCTCGTCAACGACGGAGTGTTTCTGCATCTCTACGACGAACGCAGCGATCAAAAAGTCAGCCAGACCGGCAACCCACTCGGTGAGACCCACGCGAAAGAGGGCGGCTGCGTCGTTTCCGAAGTTGCCGTGTCGCCCGATGGAAAATCGCTGGTCTGCCCGTTGAGGTACCGCCGTGACATCTGGCGTCTCGAACGCACTGAGCATCCGCCGCAGAGCCGACTCGTGCATCGCAGCAGCGAGTTGCCGTGCCTTTCCCGGCGACTGGCACTCTCACCGGATCGACGCCTGGCAGCCGTGACAGATACGTCGGCAGGCCTGTGGCTCTGGGATCTGGAGAATTCACAACCGCTCGCGCCACCGACCGCCGTTCCGACTCACGAGGCCGCCTGGTCCCCGGACGGAACGCAGCTCGCCGTCGCGAATTACGGTCCAACGCAGATTTTCAACGTGGCGAATAATGAACTGCAGCTCTTGTCAACTGCCCCCGGAAAGTCTTACTCGATCGAGTGGTCGTCGGACGGACAGCAGCTTGCGGCTGGTGGTCAACGGCCAGGTTTTGTGAAGCTTGTCGATCCGCTCAACTGGATCGCCCGACCGATCCTTGAGGACCTGAAGTCGCCGGTCTTCTCAATTGCGTGGTCGCCGGACTCGCAATGGGTTGCTGCCGGAACGCTCAAAGAAGTGTTTCTGATCGATGCGCGGACGCTCGAAGTGCGCCACACCGTCCCGTTCAACTCGCAGTGCTTCAGCCTCGCCTGGCACCCGCACGAGCCGGTTGTCGCTGCGATGGCCGGTTTCGGTCACGCATATCTGATTGATGTCGAAACGGGAAAGTATCAGGAAATCGGAGCACACCGTTCGGGCGGCGGTTCCGTCGCGTGGTCAGCAGGCGGGCAGACGCTCGTCACAGGGACGGTCGACAATCTGATCGGCTGGTCGTATCCGGAATGTCGCAAACTCTGGACGATGCCCAACGATGGCGTCTCGGGAAGCAGCATCGCGTTCGGCCCCGACGACAGATCACTGCTGGTTGCGTCGGATTGCGGCCTGCGGTCGATTGACCTTGAGACTCTGCGAACCACCAGGACGTTCGTGATGTTTGCCGACGGCGCCCATGCTGTGATCCCGGCCAGTGGCGAATGGTCCGGAAGCCCCGGAGTCGCCGACCGACTGCTGTACGTTGTCGACACGCCCGACGGGCAGGAACTGCTGGCGCCGGACGAGTTCTCCGCGCTTCAGCACTGATTCCAGATCGTGCCACCCGCTGCGACGCCAGCCCCGCCGCTCACGGGGCTGAGTGGCTCCATCGCCAGATCGACCGAGCGTTTCCGCGGAAATCTGTCCAGGCCGAACGTTCTCCTTTTGCAGCTTGGAAATGCCCGAACGCCGCAGACTGCAGGGCCATCGCGGAGCACAACGGGTTGATCAACGCAAAGGAAGATCTGATGCCCGGACACCACGAAAGTCGTCGCCCCGTCCGTCGAGCGCGAGCACGACAGGCCGCTCCCGAGCCTGCCGGCTACGACCTCGATCCGCGCGCCCGACAGCTCTATCGCGATGACCGTCGGCATCCCAGTGCCTGGCCGGGCCGGCTGTTCAAGCTGGCGATTCTCGCGGGACTTGTCTGGATGGCCTCGCGACTTCCGGGATGGTGGGCAGGGAAGGAACCGGAACGTCCATTCTTTGTTCTCGAAACCGATCGCCATTCCGTTTCGAACTCACCGCAGTCCGCGAAGGCGACGCTGCACGTCTACCTGCCGAACGCCGTTCGGTACGACTTCGAGACAATGCTCAAAAACCTCTACAAGCCAGACGAAGAGACGTCGTTCGAGACCGTTTCGGTCAAAGCGAACAACGAAAGAATTGCAGTCAACAGTGGTGATGCACTTGCGACGGTCACAGCTCAGGACGGCCAGTTGAATCTCAGCGTCCCCACAGAATCGGGAACTCTGGACGTCTTCATGGAGTGGTCGAAACCGTCGCGGACGACGATCCGTCCGTTCCCACTGGGCTTCCACACGCTCGTGACACTCAGCGGTGAGGAGGTTGTACGTCGAGCTGATGCCGGACCAGAGCGTCCGAAGCTGGCCACGATGCTGAACGAACTGATGAAGCCATTTGAAGTCGAGTGACTGGAGTGACGGCTCAACGACTTGCTGAGCCTCTCGCCCCCCGATGCAGCGGATTGTTCGATGAACTCAGCAAAGCAGAAGCTCGAAACGATTCAGTTCAGTCCGCATCCGGATGGCTGGAATGAACGTCGGGCTGCGTACCTGATTGGGAACAGGGAATGCGAAGACTGCCGCGCAGCGCTGGAGATCCTCGCGTCGGGGATCGGCCCGACTTTCGAACTGGAATGCTCAACGGAATGCCCGCAGTGCGGTGAGCGAGGCCCGACGTTCACGTTCCACCGTGATGGCAGCGTTGTTCTCTGGAGATATGCCGACGCTGTTGCACCCGCAAAGACTGAGACCGAGCGGTGTCGGCCAGCATTGACGGACGACCGTCCCGGCCAGGTGACTGAGCACGGCTCCCGGCGTTCGGCACATGCAGCACGCCGAGTGGCACGCTCGACCGGCCAGGCGACGGAACAGACATCGCTCGTCGTGGAAATGGCACGCCGGACCGTGCAGCAGGTTCGCGACTGGCTCAGGCGTGGCTCAGCAGCAGCCGGCCTCCCAACAGCACTCGTCGGCCTGCTGGCCGTGTTCGCGCTGGCTGTGATGGCTCTGATCCTGCACGCGATTGACGGCATGGTGGCAGTCGTGGCCGGGGCGATCATCGGCAGCGTGGCGATTGCCGCTGTAGCGAACCGGAACCGGTTGTCAGCTCGCTGGCAGGAATGGCTGCGTCGGCGTGAAGCGGCTCGCCGGGAAACTGAAGCGGTCAGACGTCAGGAACAGGCGAAACGCGAGGCAGAAGATCGACTGGCCAGGCAGCCGGAGAAGCCGCTAACCACTGCTGATGTGAGGCGAAAAGCGGCTGAAGACTTTGCTCGGTTTCGAGTCGAGTCGGCGCCTCGGAAACTGGCTGGCAAAGGAGATCGTGCTGGCAGTGAATACGACTCCAGCCACTTTTTCTCGGAAAACCTGCCGGGCATCATCGGTCTCATCGTGGGCATTGTCGGCGCAGGGTTCGCCTATGATCGCGGCGTGCCGGTCGAGCAGTTTGGCAAGGTCTTCGTCGCTGTTTCTCTCCTTGTGCTGATCTTTCTGGGAACGCCCTTCGGCACAAAATACGTGAAGTTCTTAACGATCAATATGCTTTTCGGGGGTGGGGACTTTGGTGCGGGCATGGGGACCGGCCTGACCGCAAACAGAAAGTTCAAAGCGTTCCTGAGTCCGCTGAGCTGTCTGAGTCTCGCGGTGTGCATCACCAGCGGATTCTGCATCATGACTGCGGAACCAGTCGCCGCAGAATCGTTCGCGGAGTCCTCTCACGAAGCTGCTGCACCGGTGCCGGTTGTCCCGTCCGAGGTTGAACCTGACGATCCGGGACGCCTGAGGATCCGCATCAGCGACTCGCCGCTGACCAGCCTGATCGCGTTGCACAACGATCACCGACTGCTGGTCACAACCTTCGATGGCTCACTCGTTTCAATCGACCTGGCCACTCACGAAGCTCGGTCGTTGATCACGTTCGACACCGGGCTGACTGGCCTCGCGGTCTCACGAGACGGCACACAGGCCGTCGTTTCCGGGAAGAGCTTCTTTGGTTTGCGGAGCATCGATCTCAAGAGTCGGTCGACAACCGCGTCCACAAAGACACTCGACGATCCGCTGTCCGTTGCGGTGGGAAGTTTCTGCTTCGGCCCGGAATCGGACGTGCTGCTGGGGGGCCTGCAGAATGGACGCGTTGCCATTCTGAATGCGATCACGCTGGAATCCGAACGGGCAACCGACGCAGCTGGGTCTGCCGTTACCTGCATCGCCGGCAGCCATGACGGACGGAAGCTCTATTCGGGGGACCGTGACGGTGCCGTGTTCGAACGCGACTTTCTGACCGGCACCACGCTGCGGAATTTCTACAGCGGCAACGGCGAAGTCCTCGGGCTCTCGATCAGTCCCGACGGTCGCTGGCTGGCAGCCTGCAACGAACGCGGCCTGGCATGTGTCTGGTCGCTCGACGATGCGACGCTGCGGGCGGCCTTTACGGTGTCCGGTCAAAGCCTGATCCAGGATCCGAATCCGCCAAAGATGACGGCGCTCGCATTCCTGCCGAACTCCGATCTTCTCGCCATCGGAACGCGCAACGGTGCGGTTTCGATCCATTCCTGCGAAACCGGTGAACCGCTGTCGGAATGGCGGGACCACAGCGACTCGATCTCCGGCGTCGCGTGTGTCGCCACCGGTTCTGGATTGTCGATGGGGAAGCTGGCGTCGGCGGGCCGCGACGGACAGGTCGTCCTGCGAACTCTGCCGGACTCACTTCCGCTGACAGCCGACCCGGAAACTGATGCAGCGGCAAGAACTGCGGAATCGCAACCGCAGTCATCGCGCGCGGAGCCGGATCGCGGGCAGTCGCCGCGCTCGGGGCGTCTGCAGTTCGAACCAATCCTGCCCGCTGCCGAGGGGGTTGCTGAGCGGCTTGTCATTTCGCCAAATGGAAAAGAGCTGATCGCACTTGGCCGTGACGGGAATCTCAAACTGAACCTGCCCGACGGGAGGGTCACGCAACGCGACGCCCCGTTTCCGGAGTTCTGGTCAGACGATCTGCGGTTCGGCGTCGCCAATGAAACGGTCATCGCACTTCGCAATCAAACGACGGTCTCGCGGCTTGAAGACGAAGGCGAGTATGGCGATCTCGGTTCGCTCAGTACGGTCTCGTTCGCCGCGAGTGGCCGTTCCCTCATCGCTGGCTGGACAGGCGGAGCAGTGACGCGTCATTCCGCAAATTCGGGCCGCATCGGTGAGGCGTTCCAGCTCCCGGGCCGCACGTCAGCAGTGTTAACCGCCCTGCTGCCGGGGGAATCCGGTCTGCTGGTTGTCGACGTCAGGGGCAAAGTCACGCTGCACAACACGCGCAACCTGAAACTCGAATCAACCCTGCTGGAACTGCCGCACGCCACTGGCCACGCGGCATTTCATCCGACGCAGCCGTGGTGCGCGATCGGCAGCCGTTACCAGTCCTCGTCGATCTCGTTCAGCCCCGGCCTGACCGTTTTCGATACCGATACGGGCGACGTTCTGTTGCAGCAGGACGATCATCTTGAGGCCGGACTCTTTACGCCTGACGGTCGATTTTTCATGTCCACGACACGCTCCCGGCTGCACGCCGCTTTGACCGTCTGGGACACGACCAACTGGACTCAACGGTTCATCTCGCGAGTTTCCGACCGGATCTCTTCCGCGGCACTCACACACGATGGCCAGCGACTGATTGTCGGCTTTGAGAACGGCGGCATTGCAAGCGTCAATCTGGCGGAACTTCTGGCAGATTGAACGGCGCATCACCTTGCGCCACGAGCCGTCCAACTCGGGCCAGCGTTGAAACCCGCACGGTCGGCAGATTGACTGCTTCCGGTCTGACGGGGCGGCGTTCCGGCGAACTGCCGACGAAGGTGAGGGGAAAGCTCAGACGACCGGACCGCGACGCCGATGAACTTTCTCGTGGAACCGGGGCACCTTCACGCGGGCTCATCTCACCGCCTGCGAGCCCCGTCTGTCCGGCGATGCGTGGCCAGTGGCCTGAAAGGTCCGGTCGGTACGCCCCGTCGGAGGAGTGTCGATTCGTCGAGACCAGGCTGCGGAACGAGTGTTATGTGGCGAGCCATCTTTTTTGCGTCGGGACTGTTTGTGGCCATGTGGGGCGGCACGTTCCTCATGGTCGACGAAATGGTGTTTGTTGCTCAGGCCGCCCCCGAGCCGCCACAGCGGACGGAAGAATTCCGCGGCCTGTTCATGAGCAAGAACGCCGACGACAAGAAGGTCTTCAACCCTCCCGAATGGGCTGCCTTCACGCTGATGTCGATCGGCACCGTCACAATGCTCTACTCCGTCGCGCTGCCGAAGCGTCAGCATCATTGAGCTGAATGCAGAGCTTTGTCATGACCGGACTCAAGCCCATCACCGTCGTTTTTCGCGTGACGAAACGCGGACTTCTACTTCAAGACTGCGAACCCTGGCATCAAGTTCCGCTTCGATTTCCCGCTCACATGTGAGACAGGTGAGATCGCCGGGCGCTTCTCGTGCACGCCGAGCGAAGTACAGTGCTGCTCGATCTGCGCCGACCACTTCAGCAGCCCAGGTTGCGACGTTACACGCACCGAGATTGTTCGGTGGCATTGCCCAAAGCGCTACGGGAAATGCAAGTGCAAGAGCCACAATAGTCAAGGTTTCGCAACGCGAACCGGACCAGCGGCGACTACGTCGCGGATAAGGCTCCACCCTGATTTGCAGATTTGTTTCTCTGAGATCAGCTTGCATAAGAGGAACACCGAAGGCTGGCCGATGCGATTCACCAAAGTGCCAGTTATCTCTGTGCCGTTCTGATGGCGTGTTTCAATCTCGCTTGAAAGTTACCTCATCCCGCGAGTCACGACGAGTTCAGGCTGTCAGTCCGCGTTTGGTTCAGGTTTACGGAAGAAGGATTTGAGTTTCGCGAATGGAGAAGAAGGCTCGTCTTCCTCGACGTTCCTTGACAGCAACGGTTCACCCCAGAGCGTTGTGAAGTTTGTCGCAAAGACTGGAAACGCGACCTTCGGCCACCAGTCGTGTGTGAGTTCAAAACGTCGTTCGACTTCAGAAATCAGCGGTCCGTATCCGGGGCACTCTTCATCGACCTCGAACCAGGTGCCTGAGTCATCAGTGCGAAAGCCGAGACAGATCAGGTCGACCGAGAACATGTCACGTTTGAATGCGACAATCTCTCGTACCTCGTCCCAGAAGACGCAATCCCAGACGCCATTTGCCGACAACGTTTTGAAGCCGGAGTCCGTCAGCGCGATTGTGAGCATCGGCGTCATGTGAAAGCCACTGGCGAAAAACAGGCTCCCGTTACCGCAGCGGCAGTTGCAGCGTGCGGATGAGGTTGCGGGCGAGTTTCTGGTGGCCGTGCTGTGTGGGGCGCGTGCCGGTTTTGTCGAGCAGCTCTGGACCGTCGTTGTCAGGCTCGACGGTCATGGCCCAGCGGTCGGCGTGGTCGACGAGCAGGGCTCCTGATTCGGCGGCGACGCTGCGAACCTGCTCGGCCAGCACGGCGAGTCGTCCGGTCAGTTCGTCACTTGTGGACCGCAGTGGCGGCAGCGTGCAGAGGACGACTTCGCAGCCTTCCTCGCGCAGGCGTTCGACGAGTGACGACAGTGTTGCGTGCAGCTTGTCGGCGTCGAAGCTGAGCTGGCTGACCTCGCCCGAACCCGGCATCAGGAACACGACATCCGGCTGAAAACGCAGGATGCGCCAGTCGACGTTTCGCACGAGGCGGTCGCAGCGAGCTTCGTCGGTGGTCGTGTCGAGCACGATGTCGAGCGACCGGGCCAGGTGGCTGCGGATCACGTCTGAGAAATGTTCGATCCAGCCTCGCTTGGCGTGTTTCGATCCAAAGCCCAGAGAATCCCCGGCAAACAGCCATGTTCGCGGAGCGGGGTCGTCGACCAGCTGCCGGATGCGGTCGAGCGTTGATTCCGGGGCCGCGTCGACGCCGCTCGTGCCCGCCGGCCGTTCGTGCCACGCGCCGGGAAAGAAGCCTGCGTCTCCGGCTTCGTCTGCTGACGACGCGGCATCGAATTCGGCAATGGAACGCAGTGCGAGCAGTCGGCGCCGACGGCCACTGGCACCGGCAACGGGGTACGTGTCTGTTAACGAGGCGTTGCTCACGATGGGAAACTCAGAGAGATTCGATTGGAAACGCTTGCGGTGCTGGACTCGACAGAGTGTCACTGGCCTGGCCAGTGCGTTTCGAACGCCGATGTCCGGGCAGGTCGAACTGGCATAGCCAGTGGCACACGAGACTTCTGCAAGCTGTTTGGGAGGCGTTCCTCAAGGCAACTCGTTGCCAGATATCGGTCACCTCTGGTGAGTCGAAGAAAGTCGCCATCGTACGCGCGACCGTTGCCGCGTCCAGCCGCGAAACGACTGGCGAGATCAGCTCGCGCGGAATGTTCGTCGGGAACTGTCAAACCCTCGCAGTGTTGACTGACGGGATCGGCACGGTCTGCCACTCCTGCCGGACCAGAAGCCCAGCCGACGTGAACTCTGCTGGCATCGTAACGCTCGGCGGTTTGCGACGGTCGACGGGATCCGCTCTGATGCCTCGCCTGCCGGTGTCAGCCTGCCGAGCCCTGCTCCTCCCTGAAAAGCTCTCCGCATGACGCGATTGTCTGCTTCGACCTTCCGCCTGGTTCTGCTGGTGTCGTGCGCGCACGCGCTCGTGCATACATTTGAGCTGGCATTGCCGGCGGTCGAGCAGATGATTGCCGCGGAATTCCCTGGCGTTGGCAAAGTGCAGACTGGCGAGTTGGGGCTGCTCTGGCGATTGCCGTTCGGGCTGGGGGCGATCCTCGCCGGCTGGCTGGCCGACCGGTATGGATCGAAGCCGTTATTGATCCTCTACCTGCTGGGCTGCTCGGCAACCGCCTGTCTGACCTGGTGGGCTCCGACGTTCGGAATTCTGGCGTGCGCGATGTTCGCGATGGGCTGCTTCGCGAGCATCTATCACCCGGCAGGGCTGGCACTGATCTCGCGCGAGTCGACGCCGGAGAACCGAGGCACGGCACTCGGCTGGCACGGCATCCTCGGTTCGCTGGGCATTGCCGGGGCTCCCTTTTGCGCGTCGCTCGTGTTTCACAGTGGCGACGTTTCGTGGCGTGATTACTACCTGCTGCTGACAATCCCGGCGGCAATCATCGCAATCCTGCTGGGCGTTTCTGTTCGACGCGATCGGGCGCGGTTGCGAGAGGCGCCGACAGTTCCAGCTCCCGTTGCAGACACCGAAACTCTTCCCTGGCGAACCTATCTGGTTCTTGTTCTTTCGGGAGCGACGTCCGGTTTCGTCTATGCGGCGTTCATGCAGTTTCTGCCGCGGTACATGGACGGCGCTAATCTCAAGCCCGACGGCTGGACGGACGAGAGTTTCCGCAACGCGCTGGCGACGGCCGTTCTGCTGTGCGCGGCCGTCGGGCAGGCGATTGCCGGACGCCTGTGTCGACCGGGGCGACTGGAAACGCTGCTGGTTTTCGTCCTGTTCGGCAACGTGCCGCCGTTGTTGTGGATGTCCGTCGCCGAGGGACCTCAGCGATTCGTCGCCGCCTGCGCGCTGGCCCTGATCCACTTCATGAACCAGCCGATCTATAACAGCCTGATCGCTCAGGTGGTCCCGTCATCGAGGCGCAGCACCGGTTACGGGTTCAGCAACATGATGTGCTTCGGACTGGGCGCGCTCGGGCCGTTCTTCGCCGGCCGGATCGAAAGCGACGGCGGTGTTTACGCCCTGCTCGCGGTCTTCGCGGCAGTTTCCGGCTGCTGTGCTCTGGGTGTCAGAGCGTTGCGTGTCCCTGAAACTCCCAGCCCAGCATGATCGAATTGAGTCCGCTGCCGATGCCCAGCAGCGCGACATTGTCGCCAGCAGTCAGGTGCCCGCGTTCGATCCCGAGGGCGGCGGTCGTTGGCAGCGCGGCGGCGCCGGTGTTGCCCAGAAACTGGACGGTCGGGAAATCGATCTCAGGGTTCAGACCGAGACTTTCATAAAGCAGCTTGCAGTGTGCCTTACCAACCTGATGGGTGAAGGCCTTGTCGACGGACTCGTTCTGCCAGCCGAGCACTTGCCGCGTCGCTTCCCAGTTACGCGTTGCGAGCCCGATGCCCGCATGCAGCAGCGCTTCCGAGTCGGTCTGCATTCGTGGCCGATCATCGCCGAACTGTTCCGCCGCCGATCCGCCTTCGCAGAGATTGCAGTGCGAGGTGTCGGCGAGGGAGTGTGCTCCGAACAGTCGGTTGCCGGTGCGGCTGAGCCGCCGGTCGCAAACAACAATTGCCGCCGAGGCCGAGCCGATCGTCAGTGAAGCGAAGTCACCTTTGATCGACTGCCGCGTCAGGCTCTGCGACTTGAGCAGCGTGTCGATCGTTCCTTCGACCAGCCCGCGACCGTCTTCCGTCCCCACAACGACGCCGGCTCGAATCTGGCCGAGTTCGATCATCGACGCAATCTGCAGAACGCCGTTCAGCAGGCCGAGGCACGCGTTGCTGACATCGTAAACTGCACAGGCTCCGGGAAGTCCGGTCGCCTGATGGACAGCCGCGGCGGTTGCTGGTTCGAGCTGGTCGCGGCAGACGGAGCCGTGAATCAGTGCCCCGAAGTGTTCACGCGGAATTCCGGACGCATCGATCGCCTTGTTCGCGGTCACCGCGCTGATCTGCCCCGGTCGAGTGCCGCGCGGGAAGAACCTTCGCTCGCGGATCCCGGTCATCAGTTCAAGTCGACCGGCGGGTAGATTCAGCCGCTCGTAAACGGGCCGGAGGCGTTCTTCGATTTCGTCAGACGTAACGATTTCGTCCGGCAACGTGCAGGTGAAGGCCTCGAGACTGACGTGCTGAAACTTCATGACAGGCACACATGCTGGTTGCGGACAGGACTCGTTATCGACTGGCACTGAGTGGCTGTGAGTTTTTGGTCCGTAGCTGGATTCGCGAGAATTCAGCCGGTTCAACTGAGTCTGAATTCTTGCGAATCCAGCTACGGCGAAGCGGCAGTTTTAAAAACTCACAAGCTGAGAGTGGGAGGCGCTGAGGCAGCAGATAATCGACGTCCGCGCAAAAAGAAAGCCACACGGAACGCTGGTGAGCTATCCCGTGTGGCTCTTGACCTGACGCCGCGGCCCGCGCCGTCAACGATTCATTGTGTAGTGCTCAGATCGTGCGGTGCTCAGATCGAGGCTTTCTCCGCCACCGACTGGCCATTCAGCATCTCAGACAGCGCTGCCACCTTCTGCAGTTCAGCGCGGCGACCGGCGGCAACCGCATCGGAAGGTTCTTCAGGGGTCAGCATGATGGAACTTCGGACATAACGCAGACCGCGAAGCAGGGTTTCCCGCTGCTCGGTACTGAGTTCGAGTGTCAGATGATCGCTCATTCCAGTGAACTCGCTTTCAAACATTTTCCCGACATCCTGTCTGCATCGAACTGGCTGATCCGTGGCCAGAAACTCGTGTCATGGTTACGTCTGGTCGACCAGTGGCACCGGTCGGTTCTGGCGAACCCGCCATTCAAACGGCGAAAACTCTACTCGACGGCGTGTGGGCACTCAACCAGCAGCACAGCCAGAGGACCGGACTATTTTCGACATCCCTGGGTGGAAAACCTGCTCCTCAACATGCCCGGCTTGAGACTTTTCCGCGAGTCCGAATCGGATTCTGGAAATCCCGGCACAGACGGCTATTCGGTTTCCGCAGGGAGACTTGCCTTACCGGAGCAACATCGACGTTCAGCACGTTCGGACGGAAATTCCGGGCTCCCGCGCTTGCCGAGTCTCCGAAACCGAGTCTGCTGAAAATTCGCCTGGTCGCGAGCCTGCCGATTCTGCCGCCTGCAGAACCGACCTGGCTGTCAAAACGGGAAACACCCGAGCCTGTCGAACGGTCACGGAGCGATGGCCGGCCTCGCATTGCACCGACCACGCTGCCGGAAACCTGATCCTGACGCGCTCAGCCGGTTTGAGCTTCCGAACGAATACTGCCTCGACGGAACGCATCGGCCATTGCTCGCGGAACTTCAGCTTCCGCCAGGACGACGTGTGCCCGGTTCTCGACAGTCAGCGCCTTCATCTGCTGCTCATTCGCGACAGCCATCGCGCGGCGTTCTTCGGCCTTCGCCCGGGCGACCCGCATGTCAGCCTCGGCCTGGTCAGCCTGCAGGCGAGCACCGACGTTTTCGCCAACATCGACGTCTGCGATGTCGATCGAGACGATCTCGAAGGCCGTTTGAGAATCGAGCCCCTTGGCCAGCACGGCACGCGCGATGAGCTGCGGATTGGCAAGCACAACCTTATGCGTTGTCGAAGAGCCGATCGCGGACACGATGCCTTCGCCAACGCGGGCGATGATGGTTTCTTCCGTTGCACCACCAACCAGCTGGGCGAGATTCGTTCGCACCGTCACGCGGGCACGGGCCTTCAGCTGAATGCCGTCTTTGGCCACGCCGTCGAGCGTCCGGCGGCCACCGCGACCTGGATCCGGACAATCAATGACCTTTGGGTTGACGCTTGTCTGCACGGCTTCCAGCACGTTGCGACCGGCAAGGTCGATCGCCGCTGCCGTGTCCCAGTTCAGGTCGATGCGTGCCCGGTGTGCGGCGATCAGCGACTGGACAACCCGGCGAACATTGCCGCCCGCCAGAAAGTGAGCTTCCAGCCCCTGCGTGCTGACGTCCGTCAGGCCGGCCTGCACGGCCATGATCTTCGCGTCGACGATGACTTGCGGGTTCACCTTCCGCAGCGACATGAACACCAGATTGAACGGGCCGATCTTCGCCCGCGTTACAAACCCTCGCAGCCACAGATTGAAGTACTTCATGAAGAGAAACATGAAGACCAGCGCCAGCATTCCGGCGATTCCGGCCAGCATCCATCCGAGAATCTGAAGGACCTGTTCCATTGCTGTCTCTCTCTGAGTTGAGTGGCCGTGGGCTGTTGAGTGACCGCGGGCTGTCGAGTGACGGTGCGTGACTGACTGGCGAGGCTGTTGCCCTCGGCCTGCAAGGACTGCCGCAGCAGGCTGACAGACGGGCGAGCAGCCGTCAGCTCCGTGGCTCCACGAGTACACGCCGTTGGACACATGCCCGAAACAAAGACCGACGTTCAGTCGACCGCTTGCCGGATTCTAAGCCGGCAGCTCAACGGCAATCAAAGGAGAAGGATCAAGCCGGTTCCGCACGATAGCAATTTACGATCCCGGAGCGACGAGGAGTTTCGGCGGCCGATAGCGATGCAGGTTCATCGTGGCGCAGTGCAGCGAACCATCTTTCCGACCGAGGTCGTAGCTGTTGATCGGAATGATCTTCCAGTCGGGGAGGAGTCGCCGGTAGACGCTCAGCGCTTTCTCTTCCAGCTTGCGCGAGGCTTCGGGCCACGTCGGGACCAGCAGGTTTCCATTGGCGAAAACGACGTTCGTGTAAGTGCCGCCAAAATACTTCTGCCCTCCGCGTGGCGGCATGGGAATGCGTTCAACCTGCAGCGGCCCCTGACGCGTCATGATGCCCGCAAGCCGCCCAGCATTGTCATCAAGGATCTGCGCGTTGACGGGATCGATTCCGTAATAGTCGCCGATGACGACAGTGTCCGCCGATGTGAACACTGTGAACCAGTCAATGTGCTCTGTTGGTTCGCCATTGAGCGGCGTGAGATAGACGACCTCGTCCGCTCCGGTCAGACGCTTCAACGCGGCGGTCACCTGCCGTTCGCCGATTCCGGAGGCAGCGTTCTTTCGAAGCAGCAGTTCTGACGCGAGACACAGCCCGGCTCCGTTACTCAACAGCGCTCCGCTTTCCAGCAGGACCGGAACTCGAAACGCCGGCCAGCCAGTGATTCTCGACCAGCTCATCGGCACAGAATCGTTGATCGCAAGCGGGTCGACAAAGCTGTCGATGAACATTGAGCACGCAATCCGGACGGCCCCATCGTCGCAACGGACCGTCAGAGGCCCATAATCCCGCGTCCAGGCCGTATCCGTACCCAGCGTCAGAAGCTCAATTTGATCGAGCGGGATCCCCGCCTTCGTAATCTCGTCGAAAACGTCGTCGCGGATCTCATTGTCCGGCACGAGCAGAACGACGGGCGTTGTCTCCTGAATTGCCCGCAGCATGTCGAGCAACACCGGCCCGGCCCAACTGCCGTTGCGGTTCCAGCTCATGAGAATCGCTTCCTGCGGTTCAAATTCTCCCGGCAGCGTCGCGTTGATCAGCCGATCGATCGACAACTCGGACAAGCCGTCGCCGGGACTCAAGGGAGCCCAGCGCCACTGTCGACGACTGTCGACCGATTCTGCTTCACTGTTGAGAGCGGGAAACTCCACGCATTCCGTCACGTCGGCGGATCGAGCGTCCATCTGCTCGCGCTGCAACTGAGCGATATCGTTTTCGAGCCGTCGCTTCGCTCGCTGAAATCGCGAGACCGGAATTCCGATGGACTCTTCGGCTGCCGCACGACTCGCCAGGTCGACGAGTGCCTGCATGGCATCAGCTCCACGCCGCCACGCCGCGAGAGCCGCCTCATGACGGCCATACCGCAAATGCAGATATCCGAGCATCTGAATTGCGTCGACCTGAAACGCCCGAGCCTGCAGAACCTGCGGCATCGGCTCGCTGAATTCATCCGGCAGAGTTGCCGTCGCCAGTTCAGCGGCACGCTCCACACTGTGCGCGCCATCGCGACCAAGGACTTCCTCGATCACCCCGACATTGCGCAAGGCCTGCAAGAGAACGATGGTCCCCTGCCGGCTTTCTGACACGGCTTCCGGCAGCTGCTGACAGGCCGCAACGCACTCCCGCGCAGACCGCAAAGCCGAGCCCGGTTCTCGATAGTTGACCAGCAGGCAGGACTTCCAGTTCAGCGCCCGGGCACGCAGCAGCAGCCCTTCGGCATCCGCATCCTGCATCGATCCCGTCCATGCCAGAACTTCGTCCAGCGCTTTTTCCGCGTCCTGAAAACGGCGGATCCGCCAGGAAATCTGGATGTAGTAGCTGAGGTCGGCGAGCCTGTCCCAGACATCCTCTTCGCTCTTCGGCTCGCGTTTGAGCCGCCGCTCAAGATAGCCATGAGCCGTTCTGAGAAGATGCCAGTCGCTTTGATTGGCCGGGTCCTGCCAGAAGTCGAACTTGATCGCCAGTTCGTCAATCGTCGACGCCGTGATCACCCACTCGGTGTCGGTATCGATGCGATAGGTTTCCTGTTCTGACTCCAGACTGGTGCGCAGTTCCGCGAGTTCGAGATTCTCCTGAAGAACCCAGAACACGCAGCCGGATGCGATCACCGCCGGCAGAATCAAATGCCGAGCCATCGTCCTCAGCATGAGCCCGCGTCCTGAAGCAGCGACCAGGCGACCGTGCCAGCGTATCGCCTGTCCGCGGATGCCGTCGCGCGGCGAATTGTCCGGCGGCCAGTCAGGCTCACGCAAATGGCTGTTCGCAACGAGCTGGAGTCTCGACACAGCTCACCTGTGTCGGCAGAAAACGGCATCAGGTTCATGGTGACGATCTCGACGATTGCAATCTGCGGCGGGTCACAGGCCGGTGTCGTCAGAGCGAAAACGAGTGGCCCGGCTGCCCAGCCAGGAAGCCCGCTGCGTCGGCAATCGCAGTCGGCGAGAAAGAGCATCTGGTCTCTCAGTAACTGCGACGACAGGGCCGTCGTCCACAGCCATCGGTTCCATCGAGCCCTCGGATTCACAGGCTCAAGAGAAACCTGACCGAACTGATCGATGGCCAGTTCTCGATGCACTGTGGAATCCGCCGAGGCCGGCTGTTGATTCCGCCACCGAACGATTCGGATTTGTCGATCGCGTATCGGAAACCCACAGAGCCGATTGTCGGCATCCCAGACGCCGCTCGCGATCTTCAGCCAGCAACGGGTCAGCCGCGTTTCATCATCGCTCCGCGGATTTCCCGCCGATCCGTGTCCTTCTTCAGCTTTTCTCTCTTGTCATGCAGCTTGCGACCGCGGGCCAGACCGATCCGGACTTTGACGCGTCCGTCCTTCAGATAAACGTCCAGCGGAATCAGAGTGAACCCCTGCTGCTCGGCCTTCAGAGCGAACTTCTGCAACTCGCGACGATGCACCAGCAGCTTGCGCGGCCGCTTGGGTTCGTGATTCATCAGGTTCGCCTGCGGGTACTCGTTGATGTTCGCACCGAACAGCCACAGTTCGCCGTCTCGAACCCGTGCATAGGCTTCGTCGAGCGACACCTTGCCGTTCCGGGTACTCTTCACCTCGCTGCCCTGCAGCACGATTCCGCATTCCAGATCTTCGAGGATTTCGTACTCGTGCCGTGCCTTGCGGTTCTGGCAGATGTGCCGCGAGTTGGGATCCTCGGGTTGTTTCTTTTTGCTTTTCTTGCCGGCCATGTATTCGTGCCTGGAAGCCTCGATTGCGTGCGGAATCGCGGACTGTATTAACGAATGTCCTGCGGCGGAAAGTCCGCGATCGTGGGAAACCGCCGATTCGACGGCAGCCTGTCAGATTCTCCGGGCCAGCTGAGAGGTTCGCAGCCCGGTCGGGAGGATTGCCGGATTTGACCGAAACCGTTGCCGGCAGTCCCGGTTCATCAGTCGGCAAAGTGGCTGTTCGCGGTGAGACTCCCGGCGTCGGAGATTGCGGCGTTCTGCCCGCACGAAACACATCCTGAGTCCAGCGGGTATGCTGCCGGCAATGACCCCGTCGGTCGCTGTCGGCGATACGCAGCAAACCGCGTTTCACTCCAACCTGGTTGAGAATGGTTCCCCATGCAGACGGACTCGGCAGTCTTTCCTGACGAACCGCGACTCGATGCGGAACCCGCCACCGAGGATTCCGGCGAGCCGTCGACGGACGGCGCGCTGCCGATCGAATTCGCGGAAGCGTCTCCGGCACTGATTGCCGAACGCGACGGCGTCGACGTCACATCGTATCGCCTGCCGCCCTGCCCTCACCTTCTGAAAAACCCGCTCCGATTTGTCGGCTGGCTGATTCGAGCGGCTTTCGGGATTGTCAGCCTGACGCTCCTGCTGGCGGTGATCGCTGCGATTCCGATCGTCAACTTCCTGACGCTGGGGTATCTGCTCGAAGTCGAGGCGCGCGTTGCTCGGACCGGTCGGTTTCGAGACGCGTTTCTGCTGCTGGACGTCGCGCCGCGCATTGGCTCGATTGTCCTCGGCACCTGGCTGTGGCTGCTGCCTCTGCGGCTGGCCGGTGCCGCCCGGCGAGACGCCTACTTCATCGAGCCCGGCGGGCCCGCGGACCGGTTCTGGACCGTCTTTGCACCGCTTCTGGCGGTGTTGATCGGCACGCACATCTGCCTGTCGCTGGCTCGCGGCGGAGCATTGAGCTGTTTCTTCCGTCCGATCAAGAACCTGCGCTGGCTGCTGAGAAAACGTCGCGAGTCGGACTACATCGCCCACGCGACGGCGGCCGTGCAGGATTTCGTGGGCCGTCTGCGACTGAAGCATCACTTCTGGCTGGGTTTGCGGGGAGCGATCGGCGCGGCGCTGTGGCTCGTTGTCCCAACCCTGATGTTCGCCCAGGCCGGCCCGGACAAAGGAGCGCACAACCTGCTGGCGTTCGTGGGAGCAGTGGGCCTTGTGCTCGTGCTGAGCTGGTTGCCGTTTCTTCAGGCGCGATTCGCGCTGACGGGTCGCTTCCGGACGATGTTCGAGTTGCGGACGATCCGGAAACTGTATCGCGATGCCCCCATCGCCTGGCTGCTGGCCATTGCCGTCGTCTACGTGCTGGCGTTGCCGCTCTATCTGCCGAAGGTGTTTCTGCTGCCTCGCGATGCCATGTGGCTGATCACTCTGATCTTTATCGTGACGATCTATCCCGCTCGGGTCATGACCGGCTGGGCGCTGCATCGAGCCGTGAAGCAGCAGCGCCCGCCGTGGTTCGGCTGGCGCTGGCTGAGCCGCTCGATCATGCTGCCGCTGCTGGCTCTGTATGTCTTTCTGCTGTTCTTCACACCGTTGATCGGCGAACACGGCAAAGGTGTTCTGTTCGAGCATCATGCCCTGCTGCTGCCCTTGCCGGACTTCCTGCTCGGTGCTGGCTGAGGGCTCTGGAATTGCCGGACTTTTCGTCTGGACAGCCCGCCCCGCCGACAGCAGAATCCGCCGCCCTGAAAAGCGCTCCTTTGGACTGGTTCCGAGGGAGCGTTTTCTGGTGCGCCCTGCGGTGACTTCATTCAGTGTGCGTTCGGTCTGAGAGGGCCTCTTGCATGCGGTTTTCCTGTGGCGATCCAGTTCCGTGGTTTTCGGCTCGAACTCATTCGACCGACGATTTTCAATTCAGCGCGGCCGCCGGACGATACGTCGTGCTGAGCTTTCTGGGCTCCGCCGCGCGACTCGACACGCAGCGGGTCATCGCTGATCTCGAGGCCGGTCGCCGCGATTTCGACGACGATCGCCTGTGCTTCTTCGGCGTCATCACGGAGCCGCAGGACATCTCGACCGGTCGAGTGCGGGAACTGCTGCCCGGCATCCGGTACTTTCAGGATTTTTCGGGAAACATCAGCCGCAGTTACGACGCGCTGCCGCGTGACCTCGCAGTGCCGAACCCGCTGACGGACTACCGCCCCTTTTCGCTCCTGCTCGACACACGACTGCGTGTGCTGCAGCGCGTCCCGATTGAAGCATCCGGAGAAGGCCACGTCGCCCGGTTGCTCGACCTCGCCCGCACGCTGCCGGATCTCGGCACACAGCATCCGGCGGAAGTTCAGGCCCCCGTGCTGATCGTGCCGCGGATCTTCGAGCCGGAATTGTGTGAGGAACTCATCGAGTATTACCGCACGCACGAAAACGAAGACTCCGGTTTCATGCGCGATGTGGGCGGCAAGACAGTCGGCGTTTACGACTACGGAACGAAGCGCCGCCGCGACTGCCAGATCGAAAACGACGATCTCCGCAAGCGATGCATGCACCGCATTCATGACCGGCTGGCTCCCGAAATCCGCCGGGCCTACCAGTTCAACGCGACGCGCATGGAGCGTTACATCGTTGCCTGCTACGAAGGCGAACACGGTGGCCATTTCCGAGCCCATCGCGACAACACAACGAAGGGCACGGCGCATCGCCGCTTTGCCGTGTCGGTGAATCTGAATGCCGACTACGAAGGCGGCTACGTGTGGTTTCCCGAATTCGGACGGCATCTGTTTCGACCGCCAGCCGGCGGCGCCGTCGTGTTTTCCTGCTCGCTGCTCCACGAAGCGACTCGCGTTACCGCCGGAACGCGCTACGTCTTCCTGCCATTTCTCTACGACGACGAAGCCGCTCGAGTCCGCGAGCAGAACTCTCAGTTCCTCGGCGGCAACATCAACACCCCGCCGGGCGTACCCGTCGCGTCCTGATTCAAGGTCACGCAATCAACCGAGAATCCCACATCGGGGCATGGGCTCCAATTCGGCGCGGGTCTCGGTCTTTCCGTCGAACTCGAAGCGGCACTGGCTCGGAACGAAGCTGCCGGGCCTCCGCCACAGTCGCTTTCGCACGTTGATTCGTTTGCTGGAGCCTCCGTATACTCGCCGGGTCTCAGTTGTGGGCGCAAGGACGGGCTCACCAGTCACTTCCGCCAGAAGGCGAGTCGCATGTCGAGTTTGTCACCTCCGAAGGATCGGAACCGGGCGCCCGAGGAGTTTTTTGTTGGCGTCGATGTCGGCGGGTCGAGCATCAAGATTGGTGTCGTGACCAGCGCCGGACGTCCGCTTTCATTTCTGGAACTCCCGACCGAAGGTGAAAAAGGCCCTGAGCACGGCCTCGCCACGATTCGGCAGGGCATTGTCGACGCGGTCGAACAAAGTCCGATTCGAATGCGGAACCTGACGGCGATTGGCGTTGCCGTTCCGGGAACACTCGATCTCCCCAACGGAATGTGGCTCGAACCGGCCAACCTGCCGACGTGGCGGAACATTCCGATCCGGCAGCTGGTCAGTGATCAGTTCAACCTGCCGACCGTGCTGCACAACGACGCCAACGCGGCGGCCTACGGCGAGTTCTGGGCGGGAGCCGGTCGCGGGGCTCACTCGCTGGCTCTCTGGACGCTGGGCACCGGAATCGGGTGCGGCCTGATCGTCAACGAGCAGCTCGTCACCGGAGCCCACTCGCACGGCGGCGAAGGCGGCTTCCTCTATATTCAAATGGAAGGCGGACGTCCGTCAGCAACAGGAATGACCGGAACGCTCGAAGGCTACGTCGGTTCGTCCGGCCTGGTGATTCGCTGTCAGGAAGGTCTCGACCAGAGTGACACCGCCGCTCCGTTTCTGCGCGAACGCCTGGCTGCTGGCGAAACGCTCTCGCCGCTGCTGATCGCTGAAGCGGCGCACGAGGGCGACCCGCTGGCCGTCCAGCTGGTCGAAGATTCGGCGCGCTTCATGGCGTACGGCACAGCCAACCTGATGCACACCATCGATCCGGACGTCGTTCTGTTCGGGGGGAACATGACGTTCGGTCGCGACGAGACGGACCTCGGACGCCGGTTCGTCAGCATTGTGCGGGACGAAGTCCGGAGATTGTCGTTTCCGGTTCCGTCGTCAAAGATACGAATTGGGTATGCCGAACTCGGTGGCCAGGCGGGCTTCATTGGAGCAGCCGGATGCGCCTGTGCTGAGTTCGGAAAAGAGGCTGTCGCCGGTCGCCGCGGGTTTGCCTGCTGAGACCGCGAAACAGCCAACCGATCGAGTTTCGATTCGATTCTTCGAGTCACGATCTTCGCGTTGGAAAAGGGGATTGTTCCTGAGTCGCGAATCGCGAACGGGCTCCAGGGACCGCCCCCTCTTTCAACGGAATCCGCGCCGTCGCTCAGCGCCGGCGCCTCCTCCGTTGTTGAGAGCTTTCAAAATGACACAACACACCGACCCGGCCAGCGGGTTTGCCGCGCTCGTTGACGCGCGGCAGGAGTATCAGGTTTCGTCCGACAAACTGGCTTTGCTGTCTGAGGACGACGTTACCGACCTTGAAGCTGCGCTCGGCCACTCGTTCAGCAACCGTGAGTTGCTTGAGCACGCGCTGACACACGCGTCCACCGCGAGAACTCGCCTCGAATCCAACGAGCGGCTTGAGTTTCTCGGCGACGCGATCATGGGCGTCGTCGTCTGCGAGTTCCTGTTTCACTCGTACCCGGAATACTCCGAGGGAGAACTGACTCGGATTAAGTCGTCAGTCGTCAGCCGGCACACCTGCACGAAGATGAGCAACCGGCTGGGTCTCGGCCAGTTTCTGCTGCTGGGCAAGGGGCTGGCGATGCACGAACGAATTCCGGGGTCGGTGCTTGCCGCCGTGTTTGAATCCGTCGTTGCGGCGATTTTTCTGGATGGTGGCTGGCCAGCGGCGGAGAAGTTCATTCTCGCGATGCTGACGGACGAGATCACTCGCGTGGCCGAAACATCGCATGGCCACAATTTCAAGAGTCAGCTTCAGCAGGTTGCTCAGAAGCAGTTTGGCGAGACTCCGCTGTATCGCGTTCTCGACGAGAAGGGCCCGGACCACTCGAAGTGTTTCGAAATCGCCGCTTCAATCGGCACGAAAATGTTTCCGTCTGCCTGGGGGCCGAGCAAGAAGGAAGCCGAGCAGTCCGCTGCCAGAAACGCGATCGAGGCCATCGACGGAACGACGCAGAGTTGATCGCCTTCGATGACAACGCGCGACAAGGCAGGCTCCCGAATGACTGACGCGGTACCAATCAAGTCTGAGAGCGCCGCCGCTCAGTCCGATGTGGAGATCGACGGCACGCCGCATCGGCCACCAGAACGGTGCCTGTCAACGATTCCGCGACTGCTGCTGTGGTCCGGCCTCGCAACCGCGTTGACAGCAATCTGCTGGTCCTGGTTGGCCGGCGGCATTGTTTTCGACCTGCTGACGTCTGAACTGACGGCGGCAGAGAAGGTCGACCGATTGCGGCAGTTCTTTGAGCAGTTTGGCGTGCTGGCTCCGCTGGTCTACTTCGTGTTTGTGACCATCGAAGTGGTCGTTGCTCCGCTGCCGGGACTGATGCTCTACGCGCCGGGCGGAATTCTATTCGGCGGCTTTCTCGGCGGGCTGATCGCGCTGCTGGGCAATGTTGCGGGAGCGGGAATTGCCTGCGCAGTGACACGCAGTTTTGGAGATTCGTGGCTGGCCCGTCTCGTTCCCGCCGCGTCTCTGGAACGTGTTCAGCAAGCCCTCGAACGCCGCGGTTCCTGGCTGATTTTTCTGCTCCGACTGAACCCGCTGACGTCCTCCGACCTGGTCTCGTACGCGGCCGGATTCACTCGGATTCCGATCGGCAAAGTAATGGCCGCAACACTGGCCGGCATGGCGCCGCTGTGTTTCGCCCAGGCATTTCTGGCCGAGAGCGTGCTGACCGCGATTCCTCAGCTGCTGTACCCGCTGCTGGCAGCGTGTGTGGTTTACGCCGTGTGTGTCTGCGTGGTCGTGCGGCGACTGACTCTGACACGCCGATCGCTGGCGGACCAGGCAGTCGAGCGATAGCCTGAGCAAAGCTGCCTGAAGACAGTTTCCCGGTATTTGTTTTTGAAGGAGCTGATCATGAAATGGTCACTGTGGAGTGTGCTGCTGGCAGGTCTGTTCGTCTCGGGCGTTAGCCAGGCGGATGATCTCTGGGGCCTCAAAAAGGGAACTCCCGAACTGCGTTCAGCCGGCGTGCTGACGTTCGGGCCGGACGGCATTCTGCTGATCGGTGATGCGAAGGCGGCAACTGTCTTTGCCGTTGCGACCGGCGAAGCGAAGGGCGATGCCAGCAAGGCGTCCGTCAACGTCGCCGACCTCGCAGGTCAGATCGGCAAGGCACTCGACGTCGCGGCGGCTGACATTCGAATCAACGACCTGGCGGTCAATCCCAAGAGCGGCAGCGTTTATGTTTCTGTGACCAAAGGGGGTAACCAGCCGGCCATCGTCCGCATCGCTTCGGGCGGCGCTATTTCTGAGGTCTCGCTCAAAGGTGTTGAGTTTTCGAAAGCCGTTCTCCCGGACGCGCCGGAAGACAAAGAGGTGCCGGGTCGCCGCGGCCCACGAAACAATCGGATGCAGTCGATCACCGACCTGGCCTACGTTGATGGCCGCGTGATCGTGTCTGGACTGGCCAGCGGGCAGTCGCCGTCGAGCATCCGTGAGATCGCGTTCCCGTTCGTCGAAGCAGACGCTGGTTCACGCGTCGAGATCTATCACGGTGCTCATGGCAAGTACGAAGACTACGCCGCAATCCGGACGTTCGTCCCGTTCAACATCAACGGCGAAGCCAGCCTGCTGGCCGGCTATGTCTGCACGCCGCTGGTCAAGTTCCCGCTGAACTCGCTGAAATCCGGCGAGAAGACGCGCGGCACGACCGTCGCGGAACTCGGCAACCGCAATCAGCCGCTGGACATGATCGTCTATGAAAAAGACGGAGCGAATTATCTGCTGCTGGCAAACAGCGCCCGCGGCGTCATGAAGATCAGTACGGAAAACATCGCGACGAATGCCGGAATCACGTCGCGGGTTTCCGGCGGCGGAGTGGCTGGTCAGTCTTACGAGACCATCAAGGCTCTGGACGGCACACTGCAACTCGACAAGCTCAATGACGGCCACGCTGTCGTACTGGTCGAGAATTCCGGCAAGGCTGATCTGAAGACGGTCGACCTGCCGTAAGGGTTTGATCGAACCTGACACTCAATGCGAACTCGTGAGCCAGACGTCGGCAGCAACCGGTGTCTGGCTCTCTTTCATCAGGCCGAATGGCAATTTCCTAACCGAGACTCCCATCATGCGTCGCAGTCGACTGATCCAGAAACTCCGTGACAACAAACCCGTCCGCATCTGCGCTCTGGGACACTTCATCCCGGCATACGTCCGCATGGCAGCGGAGTTCGGCTTCGACGCAATCTGGTTCGACAACGAACACCGTTGTTTCTCCGAACGCGAAGTTCAGTCGATGCTGGCCTACTTTCACGCTTTCGACATCGACTGCATGCTGCGGGCACCGACACTCGAGAAGACTCGCCTGTATCGGTATCTGGAAGACGGCGCGACGGGGCTGATGATCCCGCACGTTTCGACACCCGAGAAAGCAAAGATGCTGGTCGACTTTGTTCGCTTCCCGCCACTCGGTGACCGCGGCCTCGACGGAGCCAGCTTTGACAGCGACTTCTACTTCGACGACCTGGATGACTATGTCGCGAAGGCCAACGAGGAGACGTTTCTCGTCGTGCAGATCGAAACGCCACAGGCTGTTGAGAATGTTGAGGCGATCGCGGCCACACCCGGCGTGACGGGAATGTTCGTCGGCCCCGGCGATCTCGGGCTGCGACTGAAGCATCTCGAAAACGGCCCGACGCTCGACGAATGCTTCGAACGCGTGGCAGCAGCCGCAGCGAAGCATGGAAAAGCCTGGGGCTGCCCGGTCGGATCGACCGAGGACATGCAGAAACGCCGCGACCAGGGAGCACAACTCCTCGCCCACGGCGGCGACTTCATGGCCTTGCGGTCGATGCTCACAGGAGCCGCGGCAACGTTCGATTCGGTCTATGGCCAACGGGATTAGGATCGTGTTTGAAACAACTTCCCCAAAGTGGCACCTCGCTCCGCGAGGTCAGCCCAATGACCAGGCTGACGCCGCGGAGCGGCGTGCCACAATAAACGGGAAGTTGTTTCGAACACGTTCCTTAGTCGCACGCCCGACGATGAATACCGGCACCAGAGTCGGTCGAATTCACTGCGACTGTTGGACAACGAGATTCACAGTCAGGTCAGCGGCTCGCCCCACGAAACTGTGTTGCAACCGTGGGGCAGGTGCGCTGCGGGCTGGCGACCGAACTCAACGATTTTGCAAACTGCCAACACGCCGTGCTGAACACGGACTTAATGAGCAAACAGTCACAGTCGGCAGCTTCCTTCCGACACGTTCCTGATTACCGGTCGAAAATGTCGGGGCTCGGCCAGCGGTCGTCGAGGCCTTTGATCAGCTCCTCGAACGGTGGTTTCACTCGGGGCCAGCTGTGCGGGCGAATGCGGACGGTGCGGCCCGGGCGGAAGCCTTCCAGGACCAGCGGGACTCTGAACTGCACACGGATCCCGCTGCTTCCGAATTCCGGTTGGTCGTCGGATTTCTCCACGGCAACGATCCGGCCATCCATGCCATCGTGATCCGGCCACCAGGTGCGCAGCGTGTCGGCGGCGGCCGCCATCTGCGCACCCGAGTCGGGCTTGAAGTCCGCGTAGAGCGACTCGTCCATGCCGCCGAAAAGTGTGGCCGTGATCGTCGCCGGGCCAAAGTTTTCGTGCGTCACTTTGTCGACGCGCGCCGGCATCCAGCGCATGCGAATGTGCCGGACATGTCGGCCTCGCTGACGTTCGGCGGCATGCTGCATCGCCCGCTCATCAAGCCAGAGGTCGGAGACATGAAACTGCTGGTACAGGTACCGCGGATGCCATGTGAGGCTGAGCTGCACGCTGTCATCGTCAAACGTCTTTGAGCCGCTGTTCGGCCAGGCGCCTTCGGCAACGAGGTCTTCGAGACCGAGCAGCTCGCGACCGCGCCAGATGCGAGTGGAACCGTCGATCGACATCGTGTGCTCGCCGCCGAGACCTTCGCCGCCTGCCTGACGCTCGAGGCTGGCCGTCACACTGCCCTCCGCACCATCGATTTCCACCCGCTTGAGCTTCCAGGACTTGCCTTCGCGCAGGCAGAGACTGGGGCCGTCCTCAAGCAGAATCGCGTGATTCTCCGGCGGTGCGGTGACATCGTTTCGTGTCACGTTCGGCACGACGGACGTTCTGGGATCGGGTGGCAGATAGAAACGACCATACAGAATCGTGCCGATGGGAATGTCCCGCAATTCGGCGGGGGCACCGCGGTAATAGACCATGCCGTAGGGCAACATCGCGAAGTTGTGAAGTCGGCCCTCGCGAAACGTGCCGTCGATGTGCAGTCGCAGGCTGCCGCGCCGATTCACATGGTCAACGAAGACAAGTTCGCCGCGGTAGGAACGAGCTTCAGCGAGCGGCGGAAACTGTCCCGGTGTCGGGCGAAATGGTTCGTCACCGGCGCCGGCATGCGTCGCTTCGATGACCAGCAGCAGAGAAAGACAAAGGTGAAAGCGGTTCATCCCAGATCCAGTTCGCTGTTGCTGTCGCCAAACGTTTCGGTTTCCACGCCCATCTTCTGAGCCATGCTCAGCAGCAGGTTGCTCATATGAGCCTTGGCATTGGCCGGACGACCGCACAGGCGATAGTGATGGCCAGGGTTGTCGAGCTGATACCCGTCGAAGTGCCCCTGGTTGAAATCGAGGTGGCGTCCGTGCCTGATGCCGAGTCCGGCTCCACCGGCGAACACCAGAGGCAGGTTTGCGTTTCCGTGACTGTGCCCATAGGCCATGCCGCTGCCGAACAGAGCCATTGTGGTATCGAGCAGCGGACGACCGTCGAGATCCTTCGTCTCAGAGAGACGCGTCAGGAAATAGCTGAACTGCTCGACCGCGAACGTGTCGCTTTGCGTCAGCTTCTCCATGTGTCCCGGATCACCGTTGTGATGACTGAGTTCATGACGCGTCTGCGAAATGCCCAGCTCGGGAATGGCGAGGCCCTGGCCTTCGAGGCCGCTGCTGAAGGTCGCCACCCTGGTCGCGTCGATCTGAAACGCCAGCACAATGAGGTCGTAAACGGTTCGAAAGTATTCGCCAGCCTGTGTCTGAGGAACATCGCGGTTCGTGCGGTGCCGGTCCTTGTCGGAGATCTCAGGTCGCGGCACATCCAGCCAGGCGTCGGCCCGTCGCGTGCGGATCTCGGTTTCGCGAACGGCGGTCAGATACTGGTTCAGGCGGCCTTTGTCTTCGGTCCCCATTTTCCGCTCTAGCGAACGGACTTCTTCGAGATTCGCGTCGAGAACGCTGCCTTTGCGACGCAGCGCCCGACGCTGGGCCGCCGTCCCGTTTGTTGGTTCTTCAAAGAGATGCGCGAAGATCTCGCGACAGCGGCTCATGCCGGGAAGCCGGATGCCGTCGGCCGTCCAGGCCAGAGATTCGCCTTTGTTCGCGATCTCCAGAGAATGAAACCGCGTGTGTGCTGAGGTCACCTGGGCCATCTGCTGATCGACGGAAATCGTGTTGCGATCCGACGGGCCAAGCTTGCCGCCAGTCAGCCAGATTTTCTGGCAGTTGTGATGATGTCCCAGGCCGCCGGGGTGATGCAGGCCGCTGATCGGCGTGACGACCTGGCGATGGCTCTCAAGTGGTTTCAAAGTCCGCGAGAAGGCGTACTCCTCACCGGGCTGCGTGATCTGATAGTCCAGCGTGTTGACGCCATTGGGGATGTAGATGAAGGCGCTGCGTTTCGGTTTCGGAGCCTCGTCCGCACCCGTCGCACGCATGCAGTCAAGCAGTGGCAACGCGATAAAACTGCCAAGCCCACGCAGGACATGGCGACGATCGATCAGCCAGGAATGAGTCATGGTCTTACTTTCTATGAAGTGCCTGATCAGCGTTTCTGCATCAGATCGGATGTCGCGACCGCTCGTACGATGTCCTTCAGTCGAGACTGGTTCTGCTTTGCTTCGTTGACAATCGACTCAATGTCCTCGCGGTCGTCGACCGTCAGAACTCGTCGCAAACCGTAAGTGCAAAGGTGCTCGATGAATGCCTGCAGAAACTCGTCGCGGTCGTCCACCAGCAACTGCTTGAACTCTTCCGCGTCAGCAAACTCGCGACCGTCCGGAGTCATGCCGCTGGGATCGACCGGCGGATCGCTCCCCGTTCCTTTTTCGACTCGTTCGTGAGTCCGCCATTGCCCGATTGCGTCGAACTGGTCGAATGCCAGACCAAGCGGGTCGATATTCCGGTGGCATGCGGCACAGTTGGGGTTCTCGCCATGAGCTTCCAGCTTCTGCCGAATCGTCGCCTTGGGACTGTCCGGGGGATTGGGCTCGATGGGATCGACGTTCGCCGGCGGTGGCGGAGGCGTTCTGCCAAAAATTGCTTCACTGATCCAGACGCCGCGATGAACGGGACGGTGCCGCGTGCCATCAGACGTCAGGCCGAGGATTGCTCCCATCGTCAACAGGCCACCACGATGATGCTCAGGCTGCAGAGCGACCTTCTGAAAGCCGCTCGTTGCGGGTTCCGGCAAACCATAAAAATCACACAGTCGCGGATTGGCCACCGTCCAGTCGGACGTCAGAAAAGCCTCGATGCCAAGATTCCCGGCAAAGACTTCCCGGAAGTACTGCACGACTTCCGTGTGCATACTCGCTTCCAGCCAGACGTCGTAGTCCGGGTACAGTTTTCCGTCCGGCGGGAACATGCCGAGCCGGTGCAGCTGTAGCCACTGACGCGGGAAGTCGTCGATGAAGCGATCGATCTTCTCGTCGCTGAGCATGCGATCGACTTCGGCTGTCAGGCCGTCTCCGGTGAGTCTGCCTTTTCTGGCTGCATCGAAGAGCTGCCGGTCCGGCATGGAACTCCAGAGAAAATACGACAGTCGCGATGCCAGTTCCCAGTCCGTCAGCCGCTCGCGTGGTTGGGTGTCACCTTCGACGAGGTAGGTGAAGTGGCGTGAAGTCAGCACTCCGAGCATGGCGACCTGGTAAGCCGCAAACACATCCTCGCCAGCAGCACGCTCAGCCTCATACGCACGCAGATAGTGACTCAACTCGTCCCTGGCGACGGGGCGCCGCCAGGCGTGTTCGGCAAATCGCTGCAAGTGGCCAGCGACCTGCTCGGGCGTCGCATCGTTCGGTGGCAGCAGGTCATCGCGCGTGGCGCGTTCGGCGTCGCTCTCGATGGGGCCTTCCCATTCAATCCAGTCCAGCAGGACAGACGAGAAGATGCCGTTGCCGTCCTCGTCAAACATCTTCGGCGCGGTCGGGTTCAGCAGCCGGGTTTCGCTCGTGTGGGTGAAAATGTAATTCGAACTCGAAAGTGCGTTCCGGTAGTGGCCGCCTTTCTGCCGGTCGATGATGTCGGTCACGACGACGTTGAATTCGAGACTTGCCGGCATCTCCAGAAAGACTTCGAACTCAATGATCTCCGGCTCGTCTTCGGTGGCGAGAACGTCAAGTTCAATCAGCCCTTCGTTTGTCGCTTCGGCCAGCCGCTTCCCGATCCGCAGGTGAGGAATCTGGCCTCCCGGCGGACGGATCCCGCTGACCTGCATCCGCGCCCGGTAAAGGCCGCTGTGCTCGGGACCGGTCTGGCCAAACCAGTTGTGCCGAAATGCCTGCTGCAGTCGGCCGGGGAAGATCAGGGCGCGCAAGGGCCGCTTGATTTCGAATCGATCCAGATACTCCTGCTGCTGCTTTCCCCCGCCATAGCGGATATCGGCAGCCGTGCGGCGGACAGTTCGTGTCTCGACAGGAGTCGACGGGAAGGCCCGGGCCAGCACGGTTTCCGCCGCGCGGTAGTAACGCTCGACATGCGATGGCGAGAGCGAAAGCTCGGAACCAATTCGCTCGAATCCCTGCCACAGCGTGTCCGCATTGAGTTCGCCTGGCTTTGCCGGGTCATAGCGGACGCCCAGCAGATCGTAGACCGTGTTCTGATACTCCTTCCGGCTCAGCCGGTAATGAGCAACCGGCGGTCGCGCCGCCATGCGTGTCGCACGCCCCTCGCGAATTCGCGAATCAAGCTGCCGGACGACCGCTTCGATTTCATCTTCGGTCGGCTGAGGTTCGTCTTCTGGCGGCATCTCTCCCGCGTTGATCCGCTCGACGATCTCTGCCCAGAGATGCCCGTCCGCGCCCAATTTGAAATCGCGCGACAGCTGATCGATCCGCAGGTCACGTTCAACTTTCTCGGGCCCGTGACACCGCAGACAATGCTTCTCCAGAAAGGCCTCGTACGGATCAGCGGCTGAAGCCGAGGCTGCCAGGCACAGGCATACGGTAACGAGAGGAAAACAACGCATCGTGACTTTCCAGAGTGAGTCGCAGGCCGCGTCGATCAACAGAGGCGGCAGTCAAACAACGATGAGTATCCCGAGACCTGCCCGTGTTCCACAAGAGTCCAGAGAAGGGAGCGGGGATTGCCGGTCAGTGCTGAAACAGGAACTCGTTCGAGTTGATGACGCTCCACAGCAGATCTTCAAACGCCTGGTCGACGGTCCGTTTTTCCGACTCGCCAGCGTAGGCCAGGAATGTCTGCAGTTCCTTTGCGGACGGTCGTCGAGCATATGCCGTCAGATAGATCTCGGCGACGATTTCCTCGGTCGACCTGCCGGACTTCAGCAGTCGTCGCGCCAGGCTGTTTCCACTGGCGATCTTGCCCTGCACGTAGGTGCCGTTGGAAAGGGCAAGGGCCTGCGACAGGTTCATGTCGTCAGAACGCTCGCAGTCACAGACCGACTGTCTTTCCGGCTGGCCAAAGACTTTCAGGAACTGCTGGCTGAAATCCGGACTCGGCAACTGAGTCGCTCGCGTGCCGGCCGGCAACTTTGCAAAGACTTCCGGAACGCCGGAGACATCGCAGATCGCATCCAGCAACTGCTCGGCGGACAACAGACGGCGAGGGTACTTCGAGAAGTATCGGTCTTCGGATTCGTTGGACGGGATCGCCTGCGACGAACGCTGGTAGGTTTCGCTGTTCAGGATGATTCGCAGGAGATGCCGCCGATCGTAGCCGCTCTCCACGAAGTCCCTGGCGAGGGCGTCGAGCAGTTCTGCATTCGACGGTGGATTGGAGTCACGAAAATCGTCGATCGGTTCAACGATGCCGCGTCCCAGCATCTGGCTCCAGAGCCGGTTGGCTTCAACGTGTGCGAAGAACGGATTGCCGGGTTTGGTCAGCCAGTCGGCAAACACCGTGCGGCGATCGACGTCCGCGGGCACATCAACGGAGCCCGTTCCCGGCAGCCACGGTTGCATGGTTCTTCCGGTGCGCGGCTGCGTGACTTCGCCGGTCATCGAAACGGAAATGAAGATCTCGTCGCGACGCGCCGTGGCATCCCGTTGAAGACGCGTGAAAAACGACGCGAGTCCGTAGTAGTTGTCCTGCGTCCAGCGTTCGTGCGGATGATTGTGACACTTGGCACACTCCAGCCGGGCGCCGAGAAAGATCTGAGCGGTCGACTCGGTGGCGTCGTTGGTGTCGGCTGCTGTCCGAAAGAAACTGGCTGCCGGGGTTTCAAACGTGCTGCCAGAAGATGTGAGCAACTGCCGGGCAAATTCGTCGTAGGGCATGTTCTGGTCGAACGCCCGCACGAGCCAGCGGTGATATTTGAAGACGCCCGGCGTCGCGACGCTGCCGGACCGGATGCGCAACGTGTCGCCCCATTTCAACGCCATGAACTTCGCATGCTCCGGCGATTCCAGCAGCTGATCAATCAGGCGGCTGCGTTTGTCTTCTGACCTGTCCGCGAGAAAACGCTGAGCAGCATCCGCGGTTGGCAGCAGCCCGGTGACATCGAGAAACACGCGACGAATGAACTCAGAATCGGAGCAGCGCGGCGATGGCAGATACTGCAACTGTCGCAGCCGATTGTGGACGAGTCGGTCGACATAATTCGCTTCCGGCGGATCGTTCCATTGAAAGCCGTCGACATCCGACACGGCCAGCACGAAACGGGTCGTCATATGTTCGAGGTAACGGGCGGTGATCGCCGTCTGGCCTCGCGCTCCCTCCACACGAGCGACCTGTCCGGCATCTGAAACGGTGGCGACGGATTCGTCCGAGCTTGTGAACACGACGAGACGTGTCACGTCGCGCGTCGTTCCATCCGAGAAGTCAGCGGTCACTCGAAACTGTTGCGTCGGTGCGCTCGCCGTCAGTTCGCCAGGAGCCAGCGATTCCAGCTGGATGCCGTCACAAGATGGAGTCTCCGGCGGATCGATGCGTGCTCCCTCCGCAATCCACTGCCGAATCACCTGATGCTCGTGCGAGCCTGCTTCCATCCGTTGCCCGCCAGCATGCGTGATCTGCATGAGCGGCTTACGCAGCAGGAGGCTTGTGTCCGGGTTCAGCGGGTTGACGCGCCGGCCGAAGTACTCGACCCGCAGCGTCTGCTCGTCGATCGACGGATCGAAGGCCCGCAGCGACAGCCGAAAGCCGCCTTTGCCCTGCGGTGAACCGTGGCACGCTCCGGAACTGCATCCCAACCGCGACAGCGTCGGGAGAACTTCGTTACGCAGCGAGACCGCGGAGCCACCGCAGGCGGAATGGCTGCACAAAACAACGAGGCAGACGGTCGCGACGCTCGCCAGAGCGCGGGCACCACTAGCCCGCCGTTCGACGACGCCAGCGACAGATTTGAGATTCACGAGCATGTTCACTGCGACTGCACCTCGACAGTTGTCGTTACAACGACCTCTTCATTGGCAACAACGGTTCGCGCGGTTAACTGAATCGTCGATTTCGGACTGACGTTCTTCGCGATCAAAAATGGGACACTGGTTTCGTTCTTTCCGGCTGCGATCCTCGCCGACTTCGGAAGCGTCACGCCGCTGGGAACAGACTCGAAGGTGATGGTGATCGCGTCTTGATCGCCGCCGGCTCGCGGCACGAAGCGGCGGGCTTTCAGTTGCAACTGGCCGCTCGCGCCGGAACGTAAGGCCGTGTCGGGAATCGCCGTGATGATCAGCGGATCGATGACGCGGAAAGGAACCTTCTGCAGTGCGACCTCTTTCGTCTGCCCTTTGAACGATGCCTCGCCGACAACCCGCACATGACCGCTCGACCGATCGATCGTCGATGGTCCGCGCAGCAGAAAACGGTACTCGTTGTTGTCGCTGCGGCTGACGGGACGGTCGCCGCCGCTGGCACTGAAGCCTTCCGGCAGTCCGACAAGACTGAGGGCGACCGGATCCTTGAAGCCCTTGTCGCGATCCGTCACCCGAACGGTGAAATAGACCTCGCCAACAAGCCGAGGAAACAGGATCTCGCCGCCGTCCAGGCTGAGCGCGAAGAAGTCGGGAATTTCAGGGCCGATCGACAAGGCCACCACGCCATCAAGCTCGCCTGGTGGAAACGTTGCCTGAGGTATCGCCGTGCGTAGCGCAGCGATCGTGCGCGCCGTACGTTCGACCCGCTGGCCGTCGATATTGGCTCGGCCCGCGATCTCAATCGTTCGCGTCTGACCAGTTTTCATCCCGGCTGGATTCGCGGCCGACGGGAAGTAAATCTTCAGACGCGTTTCTCTGGCTTTGTCGGCAATCAGATCGTTGCTCAGTTGGGGTGTTTCGCCGAAGCCCTTGACGGTGAGCGGAATCGGTCCGCTGTAGCCTCGGCGATTCGCCATGACTTTCAGGATGGCGTATCCGTTCTGTGGAAGAATCGAGCTGTCCTTCTCGACAACGAGATCGAAATCAGGCTGCACGTTTTCAATGGCGACGTGGTAACCGAACTCCGGCCCGCCGCGACTGGTGAGTTCCGAGAACTCGATTTCGTAACGACCGTCGCGCGGAGCCGACCAGGTCAGCGACTCGCCGGCTGGTCCCGCCTTTCGCACTGAGCCCAGTTGCTTGCCGGCTTCATCCCGCACCGCCATCGCGACGAGTGCCGGCACACCTCGCGACCGAGTGCGATCCGTCAGCACGATTCGCTGTCCCTTGACCGCGTTAATGAAGCAGCGATGCGATTCGCCAGGTTTCGAGAAGACGCCGCTGACTCCGGCGGGAACTGGAACTGTTGAGGTCGACTCTGCATTCAGGACGAATTGAGGATGCGGGCTGATGGCGAGTTGTGTGAAGCCCGAGCCCGCCTTCGCCGGAAATCGAACACTGATCGGCATCGTGCTCGCAGTATCCGATGCGCTGACGTCGGTCGAACCGGCAGCGACGGCGTAGCCTGCGAATTGAATATCGGTTCGCGTTCCGGCCTGAACGGCCGCAGGGACGGGCGTTGTCAGCAACGGAAAGTCGCCGATTCGCAATCGATATCGGTGGCGCGACGAGCCGCCGGACAGCGCGTCCTGAATCGTGACAAAGTACGTACCGGCCTCGTTGAAACGATGGCGGATACAGCAGTCGCCGGACAGCCCCGGTGTGTCGTCGGCGAATGCGATCTCGTTTCCGTCTTGATCGAGCAACGTGAGAACAGGATCGAGCGACGTGCCGAGCCGGCTGGCGACAGCTTCAAACGAAAGCTCCTCGCCAGCGGAAACCTCGAACGCGTAACGATCGGCGTGCGTCGAATCGCAGCGACCTTCAACGCCAGTGGGCAGCTTCAAATGCTGGCCAGTTTCGCTGGCCGTCCCGCCGGGGATCTCCTCTTGCGTGGAGAGATCGTCGATCATGAACAGCAGCATGTTTGAGAGGCCCGCCCTCGTTGCGATTCGCAATCCGCGGATTCCGACTGCGGTCTTGTCAGGCACGTCGATCTGATACGGCGCGACTCGGTCCGATGGCTGTGCCGACACGCTGCTGGTGACTGGCTCCGTTGTCGGCACGAGAGCCAGCTTGTCGAAGTGAGGTGTGCCGCCGGTCCTCTTGAGGCGGATCGTGTTCGTGCCTGCCCGCAGTGCAAGCACGCGTTCCGGCACCCACTTGCTGTCGTTCGAGCCGAAGCCGCCGGTCTGCGTCTTCGCAGCCTGATCAGTCAGCTCGACGCCGTTCAGGGACAGCTTGACCGGACGGTCGCCGCCGGACGCGTAATTCAGTTCGAGCACGAAGTTGCCGGCAGCCGCGACTTTGACATCCCACTCAGCAACGTTTGCGTTGTTACCGCCGACGTTGAGAATGAAAGGCGGACGCTTGCCCCAGGTTCCTCGGTCGTAATCTTCCGCTTCAATGATCAGCGTGCCTTCCGGTGGTGAATCCTGGCCATTGAATGCTGACGTCAGCGAGGGTTGTTCCTCGGCGCCGCTGATTCGCGTGATGCGGGCGTCGAGGTTCATCCACAGCGACGTCGAATCCTGCAGTCCCGTTCCCTGAACGATCAGCGTTGAGGTTTCGCCCGCCGGAATCGCCATCGGTTCAACAGAGATGGCCTGCGGAATCTGAGCGGTCGCGATCGTCGGCAGCAGCGCAACGACCAGGCAAAGCAGCGTTGACATCTTCAGGTGCGGCATTCTTTCTCGCCGGTTGGAGAAACTCGTTCGTACGTTCGGCCATGTTTGTTGCGACGCTCGCCAGAGCATTGGCCGGGCACTCCCACCGTCTGGCGACGGCAGCGACAGCACACTGCACGACCACGGTTTGGCGACGGCAGCTACAGCAGGACGTCGGAACAGAATGTCGGTCGCGGCTAAAACACTTCTTCGATCGCTGTGCCGTCGTGGGCAAGGAAGACCGGGCGGTTCGACGGCGTGTAGATCGGCTTCGAGCGGTCGAGCCCGAGCTTCTCGTAAATCGTCGCCGCGTAGTCGTCGGGAGTGGTTGGTCGGCTTGTGACGTAGCCGCCGTCCTGATCGGACGATCCGAGAATCTGGCCACCCGGCACTCCGGCCCCGGCCAGCGCGATCGAATACGCATTCACCCAGTGATCGCGTCCCTGAAAGCGGTTCAACCTGGGAGTCCGGCCAAACTCGCTGACGAATGCCACCAGCGTGTCTTCCAGCAGGCCGCGTTCGTCCATGTCGGCGATCAGCGCGGAGAATGCCTGGTCTGTCGATCCCATCATGACCCAGTGCGCGATTCCGTAGCGGCCTTCGCCACCAGCTCCATTGCGAACCGTACCGCACGAGCCTTTGTTGTAGATGTAGTCGTGGTGGTCCCAGTTCATGTTGAAACCGCCGGGCGTGTCTTTGGTCTCGGGCTCCCGAACATCGACAGTTACAAAGCGCACGCCGCGCTCGATCAGACGTCGCCCCAGCAGGTAACACTGTCCGCGATGACCTCGACCGTACCGGTCGCGAGTTCCTTCGCTTTCGTCATTGAGCTGAAATGCCTTCTGCGTCAGCGGGTTGGTCAGCAGATCGGCAGCCTGGCCCGAGAGGTCTGTGAAGGTGCGAACGGCGTCCTGCTTCGACGGTGCGACGCCCACGTTGAGGTTGCTGAGCAGGTCTCGCCGATCCTGAAACCGCTGCCGGTTGATGCCCGCCAGCAGCCCGAGATCGTTGACCTTCCACGATGGATCAGACAGGTCCCGTCCGCCGGTTTTGAAGACCTTGGCGCTGGCCGGGAGAAACCCGACGCGAGCTTCCTTGGCCTGTTCCGAGTTCCCCGGCACCATGATGTACGGCGGCAGATAACGGCACTCCGAGCCCATGCGGTGAGCGACGATCGACCCGATGTCGGGCATCTCCAGCGGCCCACCCGGTATGGCACCAGACAGTGCGTACTGCGTGCCTGTCGGATGGCCGTTCGCCCCGGACCTGGTGTGATGCATTCCGCGAATCACCGTCAGCCGGTCCGCCACTCTGGCGGTTCTGGAAAGCAGTGAGGTGAACTGCACTCCGGGGACGACGGTTGAGATCGGCTTGAAGGGACTGCGGTGTTCGACGGTCGCTTCCGGCTTCGGATCCCACGTATCCATGTGCGATAAGCCGCCCTGTTCCAGGATCACCAGAACATTCTTCGCCTGGGCGGCTCGACCGGAAGACTCGGCTGTCCGCGCCAGAATCGCCTGCTGAAGCGAGAGGCCACCGGCCAGGCCGATGCCCAGAAAACTGCGTCGCTGAAATTGCTGCATGAGTCCATGTGGGAAAAGACGGAGTAGAGCAGGTGGGATTCCACTCTATCCCAACTCGTCAACGCGATGCTACTTCGGTCAACGACTGAGCCGGCAGCAAACTCAACAATCGCCGACGGCGCAGAAGGCAGGGACGGCTCCTGTCCAGGTTCGCCCTGGAAGCGATGGTCGACGCTTCCGTAGTGGACTTCGCCAGAAGTCCCCGTGTGGCCTGTTCCGTAGTGGACTTCGCCGGAAGTCCCCGTATGGCCTGTTCCGTAGTGGCCGGTGGTGAGGAACTTCTGGCGAAGCCCACGACGACAGTTCATGCCAGGACGTTGCCGACTGCTGGCGGAGACGTCTACCGGGCAATCGCCGGACTGGTCGCCAGCGACTCGATCGGTACTGTGGTCAGGCCGCACTCTTCCTTGCCGACGGAGTAGACGACGTACAGCCTGCCATCGTGTTCGTAGCCGTAGGGGTAGGACCACTGCTTCGACTTCGCTCGCCCAGGAAATCGCGGAGCATCGGATTTGCCGTGCCGAATTCGCCACATCGACGACAGGGTGCTCTCGCCAGGCCGACTGACCGAGACGACCAGTGTGTCGCGATTCTTCAGATTGGAGACGAGGTACAACTGCCCGGTGCTCAGCTTGCCGAGGTACGCCTTCGCCCGCGGCATGGGCAGGTCGCTCGCACTGGCCGTTGTCCAACTGCGGCCCGCATCATCGCTGGAGGAAACCCAGGCAACTCCGCCGCCGCCTCGAATGACCGCGGTGACGTGATCACCGTCAGCCCACACGGTGGTTTCGGCGAAACTCGGCTTCAGCCGACGGTCATACGGAATCAGAACTGAATCCCATTTCGTCAGATCGTCGCCATGACTGATGGCGACAACCGGCAGGCCGTCTTTGTCCTGGCCGCCGGTGATGAAGTTGCCATTCGACATGCGGACGGGTTCGTCGTACGGCCAGCAGTTCTGCATCACAATGCCGCGCGACGTCCAGCGACCGGTTTGCTCGTCGAGGACGAACGCTTCTGCCTGCAGACCGGGGAAGCGACGGCCTGGCGTGCCGACACCGAACCGCGCGCAAATCGTCCACACTTCGCCCTCGTGAACGAACAGCACGCCGTGGCTGTGACGTTCTGCACCGTCGAAGCCCGGCCCGATGACTTCGAGGGCTGACCAGGAGCGACCACCGTCCGTCGAACGTTTCCCCTGCAGCGTCTCGTGCGGACCGTTCTCGTTGGTCGGGCTGTTGGCCCAGTTGGCGTACATCACCCCGTTGTGCTCGACGATCGCCGCACCATGCAGAAACCGATAGCCATCTTCCGTCGGACGGTGAATCGTGCTGTGCTCAATCCCAGCAGCAAACGGAATCTGCTCGACATCCGATGGAATCGGTGCCCCCGTCCACAACGTGACAGGTCGAGGCGGCTCGGGAACCTGGTGCGTTGCCGTCACCGGTCGATAAGCCGCCGCCATCGTGTTCGCGTCGAGCGGTCGATCGAACAGCCGCACCTCGTCGATCGCGCCGACAAGGTTCTGCCAGATGTGGCCGTTGTCATCGACGCCTCCAAATGTCAGCGGAGCCGCGGTTTGTGGGACCGGACGCGTCAGCTCCACCTGCCCGGCCCGCTTCCCGTTGACCCACAGTTCTGCACTCCCCGGGCGAACCACAACACCGATCAGATGCCAGTGTCCCGGTTTGGGTGGCGTTGAGCAGTCGGCTGTCACCCAGCCTTTCTGGTACACGAAGAGGCGGAATCGATTGTCCTTATCAATCATCACGCCCCATTGGCGCTCGTTGAGTGTGTACCGATTCTTCGCGGCGATCATCTGCTGCTCGTCGCTGAGCAGATACGGATTCACCCAGGCGGTCAGCGTGAAACCGGAGTCTCCACTGGTGAGATCGACCGAGCCTCTGACCTTGAGCAGAGAGTCGCCATCAAAAACGACGCTGGTTCGGTCCGCACCGGGAGCCTTGCCGATGTTTCCGTGCACGCGGAACTCCGACGAGTCGACCGCGTCGAGTGACCAGACGCGGTCGTCCGCGGACGCACCGGCCACGCACAAACAGAACACGACCGCAGAAGCCGCGGCCAGGCGAAGACCGGAAACGTTGAGCATGAGCATCGACCCGTTTCTACATCAACGAACGGCAGTCTGGGTTCTACTTGATGTCCCGGATGCGGATGTCTTTGAAGTCGACCCACATCGGAGCGCCGGCGTGAAGCTGCAGCGCCAGAACGCCATCAGTCCGTGCCCACTCAGGATGATTGTCGGTGCAGTCGAGAATCAGGCGTCCGTTGAGGTAATGCCGGATGTTGTGGCCTTTGGCGACGATGACGACGTTGTTCCAGTCGTCGACCTTAAACAGGTCCGCGTACTCGTCAGCAGAAATCAGCGAGTCGACGATCTTCTGCTTTCCGTCCTCGCCCCAGACCGCCTTCTGGCCGACCAGGCACATGCGACCGCGTTTGCCACCTTCTTCATAAATGAAGCCGGCCACGCTCGGCAGCTTGTTCGAATTCCGAATCTCGTGCTGATACCCGCGAACGACCCACTTGTTGCGCGGCTTCCCGTCGGTGATGTGTGTTGAGCGGTACTGGATTCCGGAATTGTTCTGGCTGGAAACGCGGAACGAGAGACGCAGTTCGAAGTCGGCAGTCCGACCGTCTTTCCAGATCAGAAACGTATTTCCGTTGGCCCGATTCTCATCGGTCGTCTCACCGTGAATCACGCCGTCGACAACTGACCAGAGTCGCGAGTCTCCATCCCAGCCGGTCAAATCCTTGCCGTTGAAGATCGTCCGCATTCCCTCGGATTCAGCGGGAGCCTGCTTTGCGGCATCGTCGGCGAGGACGCTGGAGCAGGTCGAAAAAGAAACGATCAGTGCGAGAGCGTGATGAAATTTCATAGTTGGTTCGAAACCTTTCGTTGTCAGCGTGCGAGCGTCTTTAATGGTCGAGTCAATCCTGCCTCATCCCGTTTGGCATTCCGCCGCAAAAAGTTGCGTCGAGCTGGCGCCGTTCTATCGGGAAGCTTCGCGACAGCTTTGTGTTCCGCTCGCGTTTTCGCAAGCAGCGCGACACGGACGGGAATATCCGACAGGCGAGGCCGGAGCTGTCACTCGTGTTCCAGAAGTCCGCGGGCGCTGCGATTCACGTCGGCTTCCCAGCGATCCCCTGCGCGCATGAGCCGCGTGACCTGTTCCGGGTGCCGCTTCGCGATGCTGTGCTGCTCACCGGGGTCGTCGCTCGGGCAGGTTGAACCGCACAGAAATTGGATTGAGGCTACAGCAGACCACAATCACATTGACGAGTTCGTCACGGTCGACCCCACTGTAGTCACACCGTGTTACCGACCTGGTCACACCGTTTGCCGGCCTGCCAGCGTTCGTCTGTTGCGCGGGGGCGATCTGACTCGGTTGGTCTTTGAGTCTGGGCGGTGACGGTCGACGGTGATTGGGAACGGTCTCTTGCGTTAGACTGCGGGGCCTTGTCGTCGATTGATCGCTCGTCCCTCGATTGGCCAATGGTGAGTTCCACGTTGGAATTCGACCATGGCCCTCGGCACGCGAGTCGTCAGAAAGAATGATCTCATGAAACACTTTCCGCGACGCACCTTTCTTCGATCGGCCGGAGTCGCTCTTGCTCTGCCGATGCTGGATGCCATGTCTCCTGCCTGGGGAAAGTCGGAAGCAGAGCGACCGCCGCGGCGGATGGTCAATATCCAGACCAACCAGGGCATCATGCCGCACTTCTTCTTTCCGGAGACGGCGGGTCGGAATTTCGAAGCGACCGATTATCTCAACCGACTGGCAGACCATCGCGATCAACTGACGATCTTCTCTGGCGTCAGCCATCCGGGTGTGGACGGAGGCCATGCCGCGGACAAATGTTTTCTGACCGGCACTCCTCATCCAGCGCGCGGCGGCTTCCGCAATGACGTTTCGCTCGACCAGTTTGCGGCGGAGCATGTCGGATCCGAGACTCGCTTTCCGTCACTGACGCTGGCGGTGACCAATGAACCGTTCACGCTCAGCTTCACGCGGAGTGGTGCGCCGATTCCCGCCGAGAACAGTCCGAACCGGCTCTTCAAAAACCTGTTTCTGCAGGGGAATCCGGGCGAAGTCGAGAACAGAATCGAGTCGCTGAAGCAGGGCCGCAGTATGCTCGATTTTCTTTCCGCACAGTCGGCGCGGCTGAATCGGTCGCTCGGTCGCGAAGATCGCCGGCGACTGGATCAGTATTTCACGTCGGTCCGTGAACTGGAGCGGCGAATGCAGGCGTCCGAACAGTGGCAGTACCGACCGAAGCCGCAGGTCGACGCGAAAGCTCCTGACGATAACACCGATCAGATGGCGTTCGTCGACCGCTCGAAAACAATGTTCGACCTCGTGCGACTGGCTCTGCAGACAGACTCCACCCGAATTGTGTCGCTGATCATCAACACGACCGTCATTCACAGCCTGACGCATCATGGTTATCGCGACGACGTGATGGCTCAGTTGAAAGCGCACGAGACGGGTCAGTTCGATGCGCTGAACGAATTCCTGACGAGTCTCCGGCAGACAGCGGAAGCGGATTCCACGCTGCTCGACCGCACGATGGTGCTGTACGGAACGAGCATGGGCAACGCGAACTCGCACAACAATCAGAACCTCCCCGTGCTGCTGGCCGGAGGCGGGTTCAGACACGGTCAGCATCTGGTCTTCGACTCGAAGAACAATGCGCCACTGGCCAACGTTTTTGTCAGCATGCTGCAGCGAATGGGAATCGAAACGGATTCGTTCGCCACGTCGACCGGCACGCTGACCGGGCTGGAACCCGCGTAACAACGAATCGCCACTGCTGCGTTGCCGCTGTCACCCGACGGCAGCACGCGTCACTTCAGACACTTTTCCGCTCAGGCGAGCGCTGCCGCATGATGAAACATCGATTCTGGTTCTCCGCCGCGCTGCTTGTCTGGGCGAGTGTCTTTTTCGGGGCGCGTCACGCCGTCGGTGCCGACTTCTTCGAAACGCACTGTGTCGACTGCCACAACGCAGCGACGACCGAGGGCGGACTGAACCTCCACGACCTGTCGCGTAACATCGGAGATCGGTCGGCATTCAGAAAATGGGTCAGGATTCATGACCGCATTCAGTCCGGGGAGATGCCGCCGCCGGGGCAGCCGCAACCGACGGAGCAGGAACGTGCCCGAGTCATCGGCTCACTGCGGCAGTTGCTGATTCAAACGGAGTCGCGTCTGACGGAGCCGGACCAGACGCGCGTCCGTCGTCTGACGCGCGTCGAATACGAGAACACGATCCGCGACCTGTTCGGAATGCGGCTGCAGCTTCAGGAACGACTTCCCGGCGACGGCAAGGTTCACGGCTTTGATCGCAACAGCGACGCTCTGGCCATTTCGCATGTGCACCTCGCGAAGTATGTCGAAGCCGCCGACCATGTTCTCGACTTTGCAATCTGCACTCAGCCGAAGCCACCACAGGCCGAGACCTACCGGATTTCTCCAGCTGAAGACGGCGGCGTTTCGCTGCTGGCGGCGTTCAACGGCGGAGCGGTCTTTCTGCGCGACAAGCAGCCGGATCCGCAGCACCCGCCCGTCGTGGAAGGCATTCAGCATGTCGACCGCGGGGCTCACAAGATTCTGGGGATGTATGAGGACGCGGAAAGTGTCGGCATCCATCGGCACGAGGACTCGTCATTCATGCCGCGCTTCCAGGCGTTCTCGGCCATCTACCCCGGTCGCTATCGCGTCAGAACTTCGCTGTGGAGCTACACCTGGGATCAGGGTGAAGTGAAGCCGGCCCGCGGAACAGAAGCCGCACGCTTCACGATGATTCAGCTCAAGGGCAACGGCCGGCACAACGGACACCCCAGCTATCTCATCGGTTATTTCGACGCCCCGTCCATCGATTCGCAGGTTCACGAATTCGAGTGGTGGTTCAATCCCAAAGACTGCCTGGGCTTCAACGTCGCTCTGGCACCGGTCCATATTTACCACCAGTACAAGCGGGATCTGAATTCGTTCACGGGGCCGGGCATCGCGTGTGACTATGTCGAAGTCGAAGGCCCGCTCTACGATCAGTGGCCACCGAAGGCACACCGCGAACTGTTTGGTGATCTGCCGCTCATCGAGTTCGATGCGAATTCTCAAGCGGTCACGTTTCCCGAACGCGAACGACCGAAGCAGCAGATCACCGGCGCGAAGAACCGGCAGCAGGAATACCAGGGCGACTGGACCGTCCATAGCCAGGCCCCCGCCGCCGACGCCCGCCGGTTACTGGCTGCGTTCCTGCCGAAGGCGTTCCGGCGGCCGGTGCCTGACGAACTGGTCGAATCCTATGTCGACCTTGCGAAGCAGCGGCTGGCGGCGGGCGACTGTTTCGAACTGGCGATGCGGTATGCCTACCGCGCGGCTCTGTGCTCGCCCGACTTTCTGTACCACATCGAGCCTTCTGACCGTGACGACATCGACGAGTTCTCTCTGGCGAACCGGCTGTCCTACTTCCTCTGGAATTCGCTGCCGGATGCCGAGCTGACGCAACTGGCGATGGCCGGAACTCTTCATCAGCCAGAGGTGCTGAGAGCCCAGGTCGAACGGTTGCTGCGCCACGAAAAGTCAAATCGCTTCGTGCGCGACTTCTGCCGCCAGTGGCTGAGGCTGGAAGACATCGCGGCCAACGACGCCGATCCGAAGCTTTATCCTGAAGCGAGCACTTACATGCAGAACTCGATGGTTGCCGAGACCGAAGCGTATTTCCGGGAACTGCTCGATGCCGATCTCGACGCGACCCACCTGATCGATTCCGACTTCGCGATGCTCAACGAGAAGCTCGCTGTTCACTATGGAATCGCCGGTGTGTCGGGATCGCAGGTCCGCAAAGTCAAGCTTCCACCCGACAGCCCGCGCGGCGGCCTGCTCACTCAAGCGTCGATCCTCAAGGTCACCGCCAATGGGACAACAACGTCGCCCGTGCCGCGCGGAGCCTTCGTCATGGAACGTCTGCTGGGACAGCCTGTTGATCCGCCGCCCGAAGACGTTCCGGCAATTGATCCAGACGTTCGCGGCGCGACGACGATCCGCGAGCAGCTCACCAGACATCGCGCCGATCCGGCGTGCGCGGGGTGTCACGCAAAGCTCGACCCGGCCGGATTCGCCCTGGAGAGCTTCGACGTTCTCGGCGGATTCCGTGAGCGTTATCGAACGATGGAAGGCGACAACGCCCCGCCGGAACGCATCCTGCTCGACCCGCATCTGCGCGTCAGTTTCAAACTCGGGCCGAACGTCGATCCGTCTTATCGTCTTGCCGATGGCCGTGAGTTTGCCGACGTTCAGGGGTTGAAACGCCACCTCGTCGCTGACCCTCAGCTCCTTGCCACAAACGTTGCCCGCCAGCTGGCGATTTACGCGGTCAGCCGCGAACTCGGATTTCGAGACCGCGACGCGATCACGCAGATCGTCGCCGATGCAGGCACCGGAGGCATCCGGAGCATCATCCACCAACTTGTCCAGAACGAACTGTTTCATACACGATGAGCAACCAACGCATTCATCTCTGCAGAGCTGCTTCCCGTCGCGCCGCGTTCGGTGGCGTCACCCGTCGCCTGGCAATCGCCGCGGCGCTGGGCGCTCTGCTGACTGCGGTCTCTGCCGACGTCCTTCGCGGACAGGACGCACCTGATCCGGAAGAGGCGACGTTCCGGATCCTCGGCCTGTTCATGAAGGTGCGCGTCGAGGCCTTTGAAAAAGCCGCGGCAGCGATCGACGATCTTCAAGTCGTCCGCGTCGATTACGACGCCGGCGAAGCGACGCTGCGGCTCAGCGGACCGCTCCGGCTGCAGAAAGGCGACCGCGACAGGCAACTGCGAGCTTTGAATGAGCGGGTTCGCATCGGGACTCGTGGTGCGTTCGAGCTGGCAGCACCTCAGGCGAAACTTCTGTCCAAACGGACCAAAGTTGAAATTGCCATCAAGGGACATGATTGTCTCGGCTGTTCTTTCGGAGCGTACCGCGCGATTTACCAACTCAAGGGCGTGTATCGCGTCACCGCAGACTTCGGCGAGGGCCAGGTCATTGCCTGGATTGATCCGCAGGTCACCGACCGGGATACGCTGCAAGCCGAGCTGGAGAAGAAGAAGGTTGTGCTGCGCGGCGACGATTGAACACAGTTCGGCTTGAGCATGCGGAGCGTTCGTTGTCTCGTCGCTCGATCGCTGAGTTCAATTCCACGGTGAAGGGCGGCCCGGCAGATTCGCGTGTCGGGTCAGGCAGCTTTTTGCCAGGCCGGCAACTTTCAGCAGGCACCAGCGAGTCGGGCGGAGCATCAGCGTCCGCAGCGCAGAACACTGCCATCAATTTCGTAATTCGATCAAGGGAGCAGACAAGTGAGTGACCGAATCATTATGCGTACGGGCGAATCTCTGGTTGCCGGGGGGCCTCCGTTTACAGCGGCCGAGCCGGAAGTCGTCATCGGGGAACTGGACGGCCCGGTCGGTACGGCGATCGCCACGTTGACCGGCGACCAGGCTGCGGGACACTCGAAAGTGTTCGCCATCCTGGACACCGACATTCAGGTGCGGCCCGTGACGCTGATGGTCAGCAAGGTCACCGTGAAGAGCAGTGCCTACACGAACATTCTGATGGGAACCGTGCAGGCCGCGATTGCCAACGGGGTCCTCGATGCGGTCCGGGCTGGCGATATCCCCAAAGACAAGGCCAACGATCTGGGAATCGTCTGTTCGGTGTGGCTCAATCCCGGCGCGGCGACGGACGAAAATCTCGATCACAAAGCGCTGTTCGAGATCCACCGCAAAGCCATGGCCCAGGCGATTCACAAGGCGATGTGCAACGAGCCGTCAATCGACTGGCTGCTGGAGAATCAGGACAAGATCACTCACAAGTACTACCAGCGCGGCCTTGAGGGGAAGCTGTAACAGCGGTCAGCCTGTGATGCGGGAACGACCAGGTTCCCGCATCACAGGCTCACACGCGGTTCTTGTACCGCTCGCTGGCCTTCAGGAGCAGGTCGTTCTCCTGAGGCGTGAGGCTGTCACGGCCGGAGCGGTTGATCTTCTCAAGAATCCGATCGACTTCCTTCTCGAGCTGGTCCGGAGCTGGCGGCTCGTACAGGCGGACGTCCTTCTGGTCGGCACTGCGGGCGGGCTTCTTCGGACGGCTGGCGAGCTTCGATTTGAGCCAGCCGCCGATGCCGCCTGAACGCCGACCGTAGGTCGGACCGCCTGTCAGGCGTCGCCCGGACTGAAAGTAAAGGTAGCCGAACGCGGCTCCGCTGAGGTGGGCCAGTGCAGCAATGCCCGAACCTCCGGCCAGCACGCGCCACACGTCGAGGCCGACGTAGCCTAGCGCGAGCCAACGCAGCTCAAACGCAAACGGGATAAACAGAAACTGCACCATCGTCCGGGGAAAGTGCATCGTGGTCAGGATCAGCACTCCCATGACACCGCCGGACGCGCCGATGACGGATGGGTTCAAGCCGGCAAAGTGCTGAGCGACCACTTCGACCACACCGCTGACGGCGACTGTCGCGACGAAGAAGGCGAGAGTTTCTTTGGCCCCGTAGATCACTTCGATGGTCCGTCCGAAGATCCACAGACCGAACATGTTGAAGAAGATGTGGGCCAGACCGTTGGTGCTGTGACAGAATCCGTAAGTGACGACTCGCCAAAGCTGAAAGTTCGTCAGACCTTCCCAGTTGAGGTCCAGCCAGCCGGTCAGCCCGCGTGAGAACTCAAGACCCGCCGGCCCCAGCCGTGCCCGTTCGCCGGGGAACAGGTTCTGGAGGAAGAACACAACGACACAGGCGATGATGATTCGTTTGATCGCCCAGGCGTCTGACGCGGTCGGTCCGCCACCGAATCCGCCTCCTGAATAGTGGCCGCCGGGCGGCTCATCGCGGATGTAGTCGCGATTGTGAATTCCCATTCCGGAACTCCGTTGTGGAAAGGGCCAATGC
>Ga0070726_10000387_pt1 | contig 57435 bp, 57 predicted proteins | sample tdAd471_FD_67275 | JGI IMG/M metagenome (GOLD analysis project Ga0070726, IMG submission 67275) | Marine sediment microbial communities from the Atlantic coast under amendment with organic carbon and nitrate - tdAd47.1 | ecosystem: Environmental > Aquatic > Marine > Coastal > Sediment | place...
AGCCAATGACGTTATCGCCAATCTGGGTGTAATTCTGGCAGGGACACTGGTGGCCTGGACGGGATTACGCTATCCCGATCTGGTCATTGGCCTGATAATCAGTGTCATCGTACTTAATGGTGCGCGTCGTATTTTACAGCTCAAATACTGATTGCGGGAAACTACAATGAAAAGCGCCAGAACATCTTTGTATATTCACGCATTGAAGTACCAGGCCTTAACACGTTTATGCGACGGTGTGGCGCACCTGACAACGAGGGAAACGGTATTGAAAACCGCATTGGTTAACCATGCTGACCCTCAAGCGAGTGATAACCAGCTTAATGTAGGCTGAGGCACTGTAACGTTGACTCAGATGTAATTAAAACCTAGTTCCTTCGAAATAAAGGCCCATCAAGCAAATAGATCATAGGATCTCACACAATCGGTACTTACTATGCAAGAACCAGAGACAACATATTTCAGATTCAGGGCGGGGACAAAACTGGGCTTTGCTGGTTTTCCCTAAGTCGTACATAACGTCCTTATTCTTCAACGCTTCCGGGGAATACTATGTTGGAATCGGGACAGGAAAAGTGTTCAATGTGAAAGACTAGAGGGCTGTTTGATACCTTTTAGTACATGACTGGACCAAGGCATAGGGCTTGCCAGCAAGTTGGCTCTGACAGCAATGCAGATGATGGACTCCGATACCTCATCCAAATGTGAGTAAGTGGGGATGCATAATATAACTGCAGCACTGCTCTGCCTGTAATAGTATGATCGGATAGTGGGGACTGGCCAAAGCTGGATGAACAGGACGAACTCCCCTCTCCAGCTCACGGCCCGAGAATTATGCTTGGTGCCATTCCAGCACGATGTTGTGACGCATGATTAGCCTGGGCTGGCATGCCCTTTTTAACAATACCCTGAGGCTGACGATGCCCGCTTTCGAAACTATATTAACCCCGCAGGAGATCGACTCGGTGATTAGCTATTTGAAGCCCTTTTGGATAACGGAGCAGGGGCAACTCCAAAGGCAGGAAAACCGAGCCATGTCTGCTGCCCCAGTTCAATCAATGCTAAAGGACCGATAGTATGGGAAGTATCGGCATTCTCGGAGCCTTAGCCGGCGGCCTGGTCTCCTTTTTTTCTCCCTGCACCCTTCCGTTAGTGCCTGCATTTCTTTCTTTTATAGCAGGCCAGAGAGACGAATGTAGCCAGCCAGACAAGCAATCTCAGGTCATGCTCAGCCTGTTTTTTGTGCTCGGTTTTTCTGTTGTCTTTGTTGCACTGGGCGCGAGTGCAACCGCCCTGGGCAGCCTGCTGCGGCAGTACCGATACGAAGCAAACTTCGTAGGGGGCGGGCTGATCATCCTGTTCGGCGCCTTTATGACTGGATTGCTAAAATTTCGTTGGCTGCAGCGTGACTTTCGTTTTCATACGCATCTAAAAGGAGGAACGCCCCTCTCTGCCTTCCTGTTGGGTTTGGCTTTTGCGTTCGGCTGGACACCCTGTATCGGTCCGGTTCTGGCGACCATTTTGACCTATAGCACTGTCGCAACGGAACCTTCCGTCGGGATTATTTTTTTATCTGTCTACTCACTCGGTTTGGCAATTCCTTTTCTATTGGCGGCGATTTTTATGGAGCAGTTTAAAAAACGGGTCAAAGTTTTGAACCGCTTCAGCCGTCATCTGCACTTGTTTGCAGGCATTATCATGATTGTGATGGGTGTCGCAATGATAACAGGAAAGCTGGCCTCGTTTTCGAATTGGATGCTGGAGCTATTTCCTGGTATAGCAAATATGGGTTAGCACGCAGCCGGTAGGGTTAAATTAAGAAATTGACTTCAACTGCTCCGATGAGCCTAGGGCCAATGAACCTTAAATCAAAATGAGAAGACTAGGGTTAAGCGCAAAACTTATTTTAATGGACATCTTGGCAAGGATATAAACACTTTCTAATAACTTCCTAAATATCAGGAAGGCGAAGTTTAGGGTTGAAGAGGAAAAGAAGCTCTAGAAGAATCGGGCCATTGTCATATACCACGCTTCTCTGGAATAAGGATTAGCGACCACTTATATACTTACACCTTCTTGGTAAAAATAAAGCCGGAAGCCAGCTGAGTGATATTGATCAAGACGGGCACATCACCCAAGGCGCCTTTAAAAATGATGTTTTTATTCCAAAAATCAAAAAATAATTAACTAACACACTTGTTAATTACATTAATCAGCCACAACTACTTTTCTTCAGGAAAAAGGGGGCATTGTCATAATCATCACCAAACAACTGACCGATGCGCTCTTTTATTACTGAATAATCTTCTCTGGCCCGGCCACGACCATAACATTGATCGTTACAAATTGAATTATGGAGTGGTTTAGTTTTATGGGAGCTATTCACTATCCTCGAAGAGAACCTTGAGAAGCCGATTCGCAGGCCTTTTTTGGGTCAGGTAGGATGGCGCTGCATGTTTTTCTTTTAAAAGCTCGTCAAGGTCGAGATACCGTTTACTAATTACGGCTTCCCGTTCTCACACATTTTCCGTACCCAATTTAAAGTCTAAAGAATTAGCTTTCTTCCGGTATTAATATATGAATTAATATCTCTGCCGTTTTCATGTTTAACCTCCAAACTATGACTCAAGGGGTTAAACACCACCTTGTCACCATATTAGGTGGCAATGATTAAAAATGTTCACCACCCAAAATATAAAGCGCTAGTTAATTGGCTAATAGCTGCTCGGAAATCGCAGGGTTTAACTGTGCGTGAATTTGCAAAGTTGATAGATGAGCCCCACCAACTAGTTGGTAAGATCGAAACGAGGGTCAGGAAGTTAAGTGCTCTTGAATACTGGCAGTATTGCCGTGCACTAGGTCTTAACCCTGAAGAAGGAATTAAGATTATGGAGTCTACTGAAGGCTAGTCCTTGAATAGCTTTCCACATTAGTCCTCGCATACTGTCTAATATTCGGCTGCCTACATACTCTAATAAAGAGCATTACCCATTCTGCGCAAATCACTACTTAGAAAGAAAGGCCGTATTAACAAAACATCAATAAAAAATAAAAGCGGACGGACAATTGCATCACTCCGCCATTTCTATACCTTATAACAGCTCGAGTCCGTGAGGACTCTTGTGTCATTTCTAACTGGATGGTGATGTGAAGAGCCCCCTGCAGTATGGACAGATAACGCGACAGGAATATGGATCTATGGGAATACAGGCTCACTACTGCAACGTACTAACAAGGCTTCGAACTGCAACCACCAAACGATGAATAAAGCTTACCCCACCCCATATAAACCAAAAATATTTAGAGCTTAAATCACAGCAAAAAACTTGCTGTCACTAATCTAGTAAAATGCTGAAATATTTCGTAACCATAAAAAAGGTAGGGGCATTGACAAGGGACACGTTGGAACAACATCAGATTTCGATCTACTTCGTGGCGATAGTCATCGCGGTTATTGCGGGGCTACTGTCCCCATCGTTTGCCAGCACGTCAGGCTCACTGGTTAATCCAGCCATCGCTGTGCTCATGTACGCAATGTTTCTCCAGATTCCTTTCCTAAGCTTACACGCTGCAATCGCCAATCGACGCTTTCTTGGCGCGTTGCTGCTCGCCAACTTCGTATTAATACCACTTCTCGTCTGGGGGCTAACGCTCCATCTCTCGGAGCACCGTGCCATTATGGTGGGGGCATTACTTGTCCTGCTGGCCCCCTGCATTGACTATGTTGTCGTCTTTACCTATTTGGGCAAAGGTGATTCCAAGCTGGTTCTTTCAGCTACCCCGATCCTGCTGCTGCTTCAGTTAGTCTTGTTGCCAATTTATTTGGGGGTCATGATCGGTAGTGACTTGGAAGTAACGATATCAGTGGCACCTTTCTTTGAAGCTTTCCTGCTGTTTATCGCAGCACCACTGGTACTGGCCGTGCTAACTGAACTCCTGTTAGGTAGATCGCATGTGGTTCGCGTCTGGAATGATATTTGGGCCTGGCTGCCCGTTCCTGCAATGGCCGCAGTTCTTATTGTCGTCGTCGGGTCTCAGATTGCCCCCATTGCAAAAGACGCAAGCATGCTCATACCAGTGCTGCCCGTCTACATTGCTTTCTTGGTCTTCGCGCCAATGCTTGGTGCGTTTGCGGCCCGACTATTCAGGCTTGCAGCACCTGCTGCCAGGGCGGTGACATTCAGCTCATCCACCAGGAACTCGCTGGTAGTGCTTCCCCTCGCTTTGGCTTTACCCGAAAACCTGCGTGGTCTCGCTGCTGCAGCCGTTATCACACAGACAATGGTTGAATTAATAGGCGAGCTTTTCTATCTCAGAGTAATCCCTGCCTTTATCTGGAGAAAGTCCTCGGACTCAGCCTGAGTAGATAGCTCAATCGTTTTCCCTGCATGATCTTCTGTACGAATGTGTAACGTGCAGAATTACCCATCTTTAAGCGGTGCAGGTTATGAGAGTTACGGACAGTCAATCGGACTGAATATCTAATTTATTAAAGACCCCAGCTTAGTCGTGAGTTGGCTATTTAAAATATGTGCTCATGCCCTCACTTCTATTTTTTAACTATTTTTGTCATTAATCATTACCACCCTCTTAAAAAAAACCAAAAGCTGCCAAGAGTGTCATGTTAAAAGGCATACATGAGTTACTGTTGAACTTTATTTCCATAGCACTTGTCACACGCCATTCAGAAATGGACAATGCTGAATAGAGATTTATTAAAACCTATCAAACTCGTGACTTAAACCTAGTATGTTAAAGAAATGGTTATCCTTAATGCTGCTCGTATTGATTGCTTGTCAATCCGTATGGGTTGTGGCTGATAGTCATCCTTTTGATCAGGCGAGTTCGGGACACAATGAAAGCAGTCATATGCATGGCTTTGTTGATAAAGCACACGATGATATTGATGAGAGTTCTTTATCGGGTTCCAATGAGGATCTGGAAGGGCATCATTGCCATAGCTCAGCCCACCTGTTTATTTCATTCTTTTCTGTAAATATTGCACAACCAATCACCGCGACGAATCTGCTCGATTATTCATCAACTCACAACTCTCCCTACCTCCCCCTCGGCTTACGACCTCCAATCGCTTAACCCAATCCATTTTTAAATTTTAAATTGGGCATATGTTCTTACATATATCCGCATTTTGTATTGGAACAAGAGATTCAAGAGAGTCGACTATGAAACTTTTTATTACTGTTTTTTTAGCAAGCCTTTTCACGCTGCCTGCTTGGGCTGGCGTCAATAATTCAGTCTCCGTAGAAATTGTTAATCAACCGTCAAAAGCATGGCATTTTTCGTCTGTAACCGCCTACCCCAGAAATGGCGCTGTACGCGTAAAAGGCCATATTACCGCCGACCGTACTTTCGGACTCCCCAAGGGACATATCGATATTGTTGCCGATTCGCCCGAAGGTGAATTAGTCGTAGAAACAACAACTAGTTACAAACCTCGCATGTTGAGATACCGGGCAGGACGTAAAGGCAAAGTTCGCTTTTCCACGAACATTGTTGACACCTTACCCCGGAACTCAACCATCAAAATTGCTTTTCACTCAAGTAATCAGAGCGTTAAAGCAAGCTCAGTTCTCCACAACACAACCCAGTAAGTCCACCTGCCCACCACTTTTATGTGGCGGGCACGCGACCGTATGACTGGAATCTAAGCCTTTCCGGCTTAGCTCGTTGTTTAATGAAAAGAGTTTCCTATGAAAATATCACTATTTAAGCGCGCATTTACTGCAGGTGTGATCTATTGCCTTGCTGCAGGTTCTGCGTTTTCTGCAACGCCCAGTGAAGCCAATCAAAACCTAGTTTGGCAAAACTGGCTAAAAAACCAAATTGAATCACAACCCGAAGTTGTTGCAGCAAAGCAGCAACTTAAAGCACAGCTATTTTTAGCCGATGGCCGTACTCAGCCACTCTACAACCCGGAACTCGAAACGGAGTTTGAGCGCCTGGACAATGAAGATAATTATCGGGTTGGCATCAGCCAGACGCTGGACGTTTGGGGGAAACGTAGCAGTCGGTCGCAACAGGCTGAGTTTCTTCGCCTTGCTGCCGAACAAAGCTACGCGCAAACCTATCAGCAAAAGCTCGCTGAAGCACTGTCAGTACTGGCTACTTATCAAGCATCCCAAGCCCGTTACCTGCTAGCCCAGCAACAAGAGCAACAAATTGATAGTCTGTTCAAGCTGATAAAAAATCGACAAAAAGCTGGTGATCTTGGCCAAATTGAGGTGAATTTCAGCTTAGCGTCCCTTGCTCAAAGGCTCAATGAGACAGCCCAGGCAATGGCTGATTTTCGAACCGCTGAAACGCGAGCACGGGAGTTATTTCCAAACTTACCCAGCGATAAAGCAGTAGTACCAGCACAATTATGGCTGGAAAATGCCGGTTCAGCTTCTGTTGAAAATTCGCTCAACTCTGCTGACACGCACCCTCGTGTTTTATTAGCCAAAGCGCGGTGGGAAGTTCAAAAAGAAGCCGCCGAATTAGCTAGCCTCGACACCAAAGCTGACCCAACCCTTGGCATTAACACAGGACGAGATGGAGATGAAGACGTTGTTGGTTTGACCTTTTCGATACCTCTCAACGTGCGCAATAACTTCAGCGCAGAGAGAAGAGCAGCGGATGAGGAAGCGTTAGCGGCAGAAGCAGCTTATCTTGCAGTGCGTCGTAATCAGCAATACCAAGTACAAGCCACATCCAGCATCGCGCAGCAATATCAAAAACAACTGCAGCGCCTGAAGTCCCTACTGCAGCAAAGTAATGAAGAAAGCCTGAAGCTATTAGAACAACAGTGGCGTACTGGCGACCTCAGCACAAATGATTATTTAATCGCGCTACAACAAAACATGGCCGGCGCACTGTCCGCAAATGAACTGCAGGAAAAATTCCAGCTTGCGGTTATCGATTGGCTTAAAGCCTCCGGACAAGTGACAACCCGTATTCTGCCATCAGCGCAAAGCCAAATTTAGGATCGAAGACAATGAAAAAACAACTGTTAACGCTGACCTTATCAGCTGCATTTTTACTCTCAACAAGTACCGCGTTTGCCGAAGATGAGCACGATCATGAGAATGATGGTCACCATGAGGCACACCAGCATGAGTCTGAAAAAGAACATGATGAGCATGATCATACGTCTCAGGTTCAAGGAGATGATTCGGATCACAGTGACCACGAGCATGATGAGCCAGAAGATAAAGACCACGATGAAGACGGACATGATGACCACAAAGGCGAAGCTCATAGTGAAGAAGAGCATGAAGGGCACGAACACGAGGAACATGAGGAAGGCGGTATAGAACTTAGCGCTACCCAAGCAGACCTGGCGGATATTCAGGTTGAAGTTCTAGAGCCTCGTAAAATGGATTATCAAGTCTACGCACCAGGTGAAATTCAGCCAAATGGATATACCAACTACCTGGTTTCTCCGCGTGTTGAATCCGTGGTTTTAAAACGACATGTGGCTTTGGGTGAGCATGTTGAAAAGAGCCAATCCCTTGTCACCCTGTTTAGCGAAGCGGTCGCCGATGCGCAAGCCGACTATCGTGTAGCTAAAGCGGAATGGATGAGAGTGAAAATACTTGGGAAGAAAGCCGTCGGTGATAGGCGGTATTTGGCCGCGCAATCTGAGTTTGAAGCTTCACAGGGTAAGTTAATCGCCTATGGTATGAGTGAGCAGGAGATCAAAGATTTACCCAAAAAGAAGTCAACGGTATTGGGGGTTTATACGCTAACAGCTTCTACCGGCGGCGTTGTGTTATCGGATGATTTTCACCAAGGGCAACTGGTGGCAGCTGGCAGCACCTTAATGGAAGTCGCCGATGAGCAAGAGTTATGGGTCGAAGCACGAATTTCACCCAACAAAACCCTGGGACTGCCTGCAGGTACTCAAGCTCTGGTCAAAGTTGCTGAAGGCACCTTTCAGGCGCGAGTAGCGCAAGAAGCGCACATTATTGATGAGAACTCCCGCACTCGCGTTATTCGCCTGCTCGTGGATAACAGTTCACATCGCCTGCACCCTGGCATGTTTGCAGATGTATTCTTCCAGTTCAAAACAGAAAAACCGGTATTGGCCGTTACGGAAGATGCATTAATGCATGGGGCCGATGGTGACTGGACTGTTTTTGTCGAACATGAAGAAGGACAGTTTGAAGCTCAGGAAATTGAATTAGGCCGTTCCCTTGGAAAATGGAAGGAAATCACAGGGCTGGAACCAGGAGCACGCATTGTTACCAAAGGTGCTTTTTTTGTTGCCTCACAAATCGCCAAAGGCGGTTTTGATCCACATAACCATTAACCAACTAAAAGGAAATTCACATGTTTAATCGAATTATCGATTGGGCGGTGACCAACCGGTTGTTGGTGGTTATCGCTTTGCTGACACTGATTGTATCCTCAGCATTTATTATTCCCCGGCTAAATCTGGATGCCTTTCCTGATGTAACAAATGTTCAGGTGGCAATCAATACAGAAGCCCCCGGCTTGGCCGCTGAAGAGATCGAGCAGCTGATTACATTCCCCATTGAGGCAGTGATGTATGCTTTGCCTGATGTTGAAGAAGTCCGCTCCATTTCCAAAACCGGTTTGTCTGGAATTACCGTTGTTTTTAAGGAAGGCACGGATATTTATTTTGCTCGGCAATTGGTTTTTGAACGCCTGCAAGCCGCCAAAGAACTGATTCCAGAGGGAGTGGGTACGCCTGAGATGGGGCCTAACACGTCAGGGTTGGGGCAGGTCTATCAGTACCTTTTATTAGCAAAGCCGGGGTCGGGTTATGACGCTATGGCTTTGCGTAGTTTGAATGACTGGGTCGTTAAATTACTGCTAATGCCTGTTGACGGTGTCACCGATGTGCTGTCCTTTGGTGGTGATGTGCGCCAGTATCAGGTCAACATCAACCCTTCACGACTGTTGGCGTACAGCCTAACCCAAGAGGATGTTGTTAACGCACTAGAAGACAACAACAGTAATGCGGGTGGTTGGTATATGAACCGAGGGCAAGAGCAACTGGCGATTCGTGGGACGGGCTGGCTTAGCCACAGCCAACAGGGACTTGAAGAAATTCGCCAGATACCACTCAAAAGCATTGATGGAGCCGTGGTGACAGTTGCGGATATTGCCACCGTTGAATTGGGTAGTGAAATTCGCCAGGGCGCCGTGACCATGACACGAAAAGCTGCTGATGGTGAAGCTGAAGCCCTAGGCGAAGTGGTTTCCGGTATTGTGTTGAAAAGAATGGGTGCGAATACCAAAGCCACTATTGATAGTGTCAACCAACGGGTTGAGTTAATTAACCAAGCATTGCCGGAAGGTGTGAAATTTGAGGCCTTTTATGATCAGGCTGATCTTATTTCTGAAGCCGTCGATACTGTGGTTAATGCGCTGCTGCTGGCCTTTATCTTTATTGTCGCTGTACTTGCGTTATTTTTGATGAATCTACGTGCAACTTTCCTGGTATTAATTTCTATCCCTATTTCGATCGGTATTGCTCTGATGGCCATGGCCTGGTTTGGGCTGTCAGCAAACCTTATGTCATTGGGTGGAATTGCGGTTGCCATTGGCATGTTGGTAGATGGCTCCGTGGTGATGGTGGAAAATATGTTTAAGCACTTGAGTCACCCGGATGCGGCGCATGACAATCAACGCGATGAGCACTTAAAAACTAGGGATGACGATCCTCACAACGTAACTCATGACCGACATGGAATAGCGCTACGTCTTCAGGAAGCAGGCAAAGAAGTCGCACGACCAATCTTCTTTGCAGCAATGATTATTCTTGTTGTATTCATGCCGATGTTCAGCTTTGAAGGGGTAGAGGCAAAACTCTTCCAGCCGATGGCCATTAGTATCATGTTGGCCATTATAGCAGCCGTTCTGGTGGCGCTGATTATCGTTCCGTCTCTGGCAACCTATTTATTCCGAAAAGGTATCAAAGAAAAAGAAAGTGTCATCCTGAAACCACTTGATCGACTTTATAGGCAGGGCCTTCGCTGGGCAATGCAAAGAACAAAGGTAGTCATAGGTGTTGCTGCAGGGCTGGTTATTATGGCCCTGGCTTTAGTGCCGCAGTTAGGGACAGAGTTTGTTCCTGAACTGGAAGAAGGCACCATTAACTTGCGAGTCACACTGGCTCCATCTTCCAGTCTGGAAACTGCCCTTGAAGTCGCACCCAAGTTGGAATCTATGATACTGGATTTCCCTGAAGTTGATTATGCCTTGAGCCGTATCGGGCGCGCTGAAGTGGGCGGCGATCCGGAGCCGGTGAATAACATAGAAATTTACATTGGCTTGAAGCCTGTTTCTGAATGGACAAGTGCCGACGACCGCTACGAGTTGCAGGATCTCATGGAGCAAAAGCTTGAACAGCATCCCGGCTTGCTGTTTAACTTTTCCCAACCAATTGCTACGCGAGTTGATGAACTGCTGTCTGGTGTTAAAGCACAGCTAGCCATTAAGTTGTTTGGTTCCGACCTTGATATGCTGGCAGAAAAAGGCCAAGAGATTGAGTCTGCAATTAAATCTATTGAGGGTGCACGTGACGTAGCGATGGAGCAAATTGTTGGCGAATCACAACTTGTAATTACGCCAAATCGCAGGCAACTCTCACGTTATGGCTTGTCAGTTGGTGATGTAATGGCCCTGGTTCAGGATGGCCTTGGCGGCCGTGAAGCGGGTCAGGTGATTAATGGCAATGAACGCTACGACATCTATGTTCGCTTGGAGGAAGCGTTCCGTAATGATCGTGAAGCCATTGCGGATCTTCGTCTACAATCACCTACCGGTGCCTGGGTGCGTTTGGGTGATGTTGCCAACGTCAGTATTGAGTCAGGACCACCACAGGTGCGCCGCGATGATGTGCAGCGCCGTGTGGTGATTCAGGCCAACGTACAGGGTCGCGATATGGGTAGCGTGGTGGCCGATATTCGCCAAGCGATTTCAGATAGGGTTGACCTACCTTCTGGGTATTCAATTGATATTGGCGGCCAGTTTGAAAACCAACAGCGCGCTCAGCAACGTTTAGGCATTGTTGTTCCAGTGTCCTTGGCATTGATTGCCTTACTGCTTTATTTTGCCTTTAGTTCTGTTGGTCAAGCTGCGCTGATTCTGGTGAATGTTCCACTAGCGGTAATTGGCGGAGTATTTTCCCTGTATATTTCCGGGCAGTATTTATCAGTACCCAGCTCAGTCGGCTTTATCACTCTGTTTGGCGTTGCCGTGCTTAATGGCGTGGTCATGGTGGAAAGTATCAATCAGCGAGTTAAGGATGGCTTAAAGACTGAAGATGCTGTTTTTGATGGCGCTGTATCAAGGCTTCGTCCGGTATTGATGACCGCCATCACATCGGCGCTTGGTTTAATTCCCATGCTGTTATCTAGTGGTGTTGGCGCTGAAATACAAAAGCCTCTGGCAACTGTGATTGTTGGTGGGTTAGTCACCGCAACCTTCTTAACACTGTTTGTGCTTCCCACACTCTATGGCTGGTTTTCTAAATGGAAATTACAGGACACTAGGTAACTGAATCTTAAGGTTGCGCACAAATGCGCAACCTTATTTTTCCATAACTGACTTTTTCAGGGTTACTGAAAGGTACAAGAATGGGACACAATCACAGTCATCATAGTGCAGCAGGTAAAAAACTGGGCTTCGCCATCGTTATTAATCTGCTTTTAACCGTGGCCCAAGTTGTTGGCGGCGTGCTATCGGGTAGTTTGTCTCTGATTGCCGATGCTTTACATAACTTAAGCGACGCGGGGGCTATATTGGTGGCCTTGGTTGCTCGCAATATTGGTAACAGAACAGCCAGTCCAAACATGACTTATGGCTATAAAAGGGCAGAAGTTGTTGGTGTTCTTATCAATAGCACAACCCTGATATTGGTTGGCATTTATTTAATCTACGAGGCCATAAACAAATATTCGAATCCTACACCGATCGATGGCTGGATTGTTTTCTGGGTGGCAGGCATCGCGCTACTCATCGATATAGTGACAGCCCTGTTGGCATATAAAGCTGGTGCCAAAGACAATATGAATATTAGAGCTGCATTTATTCACAATGTGTCAGATGCCCTCGCCTCTGTTGTGGTGATCATTGCAGGTATTATGATTATTTTATATCAGCTTTATATTTTTGATGTGATCGCAACAATCGGAATATCAATGTATGTGATTTACCATGGCGTGGTGCTGCTAAGAAGAAGCATCTTAATCATCATGCAAGCTGTACCAGAAGGCATCAGTATCGATGCTATAACGTCATCATTAATGACGGTTGGTGATGTGCGAGATGTTTACCATGTGCATGTGTGGCAACTGGATGATAAAAAAATATTTTTTGAAGGCCATGTGCTATCTGATGGCGAAGATCCAGAGCTTATGAAGAAAGAGATAAGATCTGTGTTAAAGCGGAAGTTCAATATAACCCATAGCACAATTGAGACCGTACAAAAAAGCAGCCATCGTAATAGAAATATGGCTTGCAACGTTAGAACTTGATGTGTTGCCAAGCAATATTTTGCTCTTAAACCTTCGCCCGAAGGTGACCCTCTTAAACCAGGTTGATAAAGAACACTGTGAAAAATTTAATAACTCAGAACTAATTTAAACTTAAAAATAAGTGACCGCTTAGGGTCGAAAGCGACCATTCTCATCTCTAAGTATTTCTTACAAAGAACAAGTAAAACATGAGAACTTGCTCTTATTTTACTCAACTATTTTCGAGATAAGTTATGAATTTAGCTACATTCACTACAGCCCTTATAGAATATGGCTTTTCTTATGATTTTCATAAATACTAGTGCAGCGGTGGGCAATCATGAGTATTACGGAAAAACGTGTCCCAAGCTAATCGATACGACTAAGCAAATGGCATAGAGAAAATGATCACCACCATACTGCTCGATCTTTATGGGACGTTAATAGAGCTGAACCGTAATTCACGCCCATACCACACCTTGGTCAAAAGACTTCCAACATCAAATGCACACGGGATATTGCGACAGTCTTTGGTTAACCGGTGCGATTCTCTTTCTGAGTTTTCAAGCTTGATTGGGTTACCTGAGCAGAAGGATATCAATAGTCTTGAAAAAGAATTGATGCACGATATTGATAGCGCAACGTTGTTTAATGATAGCCAGCCAATGTTGATCAAACTGAAAGAAAAAGGAATCAAGATAGGGTTAATATCTAATTTGGCATCGCCCTATAAACGGCCCGTTAAAGAATTGGGACTTGAAGAGTATTTTGATGTAATTGTGTTTTCATGCGACGTTGGGGTGGCAAAACCAGATCCATCCATTTACAAATTTGCTTTAGAGCAACTAGATTCTTCGGCAGCTGAAACATTGATGGTAGGTGATAGTTATAAGTCAGATATTGAAGGGGCAGAAAACGTTGGTATAACAGGGATCCACTTAGTACATAACAGCAACTCAAGAAACAACACCCTCAAAATTAATGGGCTTAGTGGACTTCTGGATTGGGTATAAAATCATGCCAAAATTTAGTTAAAAAAATACATATTTACACACCGAATGATGCAACTTTTTTTATTGTTAGCAGACAAAGTAATATCTATTTAAGGATGGAGGTGGCCGTGCGTTTTGAAAGCGGTTTTAATGCATATTAGCCAACCTCAAAATTTTAGCCCATGCCTATGAGGTGTAGGCTTATATAAAAAGGATTATTCAGTGATCAAAACTTGGGTATCATATTTGCTAATCGCTCTGATTGCTTGTCAGTCAGTGATAGCAATGGCTGATAGCCATTCGCTCGGAAACGAGCATGCCAAATTCGAACACGACCACTACTCTGATACTGTTAACGATAAATCCTCGTCTAAAATAGATATCAACTTATCTGCACCCAGCCATGACGAATGTCATTGCCACATGATTTGTCATTTATCCTTATCATCCAGTCAAAAAGAAACAAAAGTTACAGTTTCAAAGCAACCCCCAGCAATCTATCACCGGGCTTATATTTCTAATATACAGGCTCCCAATCTTCGTCCTCCTATCGTCTAGTCGTAAGTCTCAATATTAATTTATGTACACCAAACTTTTAAGTTTGGGCTAAGACTTATTCGATAATGAGGATAAAATCCCATGAAACTGTTTATTGCTGTTTTTCTAACAAGCTTAATCACGTTCCCCGCTTTGGTTAGCGGAAATAATTCAATATCTATAGATGTTGTGAAACATCCATCAAAAGCGTGGAACTTTACAAACGTGAAAGCCTATGTCAGGGATGAAGGAGTTCGAGTCAAAGGTTATATAACCGCCGACCATACCTTTGGGCTTCCTAAAGGGCACGTTGATATTGCTGCCTATTCACCTAAAGGTGAGTTAATCGCAGAAACCACATCCAAGTACCTTCCTCGAAAGTTAGTATACAAGGCAAGGCTCAGGGGAAAGGTTCGCTTTTCTGCTGATATTACAGAGGTATTACCACCAAATTCCATTCTCAAGATTGCTTTTCATTCCGAGAAACCAGGCACAGAACCAACGACTGTCCACGGTAAAACTGTAGCATTCTAGGTTTACTACCCGCTACTTTATTCAAGTAGCGGGTAGTAAATTACAAGCTATTAGTACAGATGTGTTTTGTACACCTTCACTTTTGATCCCGCTAAAAAATACAGGGATTGCCGGGGAGGTAGGCATACATTGCTATAGGTTCTTTTGCCACCGTGGAACGTAGATTCAACAGATAATAACCACAATAACTTGGAAGGGATGTCGACATGAACGAACAAATTACACACTCCGGAGCCTGGGGCATTGTCCTAATCGTGGTTGCATTAGCCTCGTGGTTTTTATACCGTTATTTTGCGCCCAAGACTTGGAAGGAATGGGCGAGCGCTGGTGTGGTCCATGCTTTCATCATTGCTCTCTATGCTGAGATGTACGGGTTTCCGTTAACCATTTACTTGCTCGTCCGGTTCTTCGGCCTCGATCAGGCTGACTTCAACGCCAACCTCTGGTCCATGCTGCTGGGTTATGGCGAGACAGGTATGGTCATTTCGATGTTACTCGGGTACTTTCTTCTGTTCTCCGGCATCGGAATATTCATTGAAGGATGGCGCGAACTTCATCGTGCCCGTCAGGAAAACAGGCTTGTCACGGACCGTCTTTATGGGCTGGTACGGCATCCCCAATATACCGGACTTTTTATCGCCCTTTTTGGTGAGGGTGTTGTCCACTGGCCAACCTTCTTTTCAGTCGCGCTTTTCCCCATTATCGTTATTGCCTATACCCTGCTTGCAAGAAGTGAGGAGCGTAAAGTAATGGAACAGTTTGGCGATGAATATAGCGCTTACCTGAAACGTGTACCGATGTTTATTCCTCGCTGGGGACAATGGGGAAAGCTACTTTCCATTCAGAGCGAAAGTCCTAACGAAAGAGACCAGCCACCGTTAAGTTCAGACACCAAATCAAGCACTAAAAAGAATGAGGACATGAAAACCGAAATAAAAAGAGATTAACCACAACAAGCAGAATAAGAATATGGTCATAAATGAATTGGAAACTGTAACCAAAGATCCAACCTGCGGCATGTCTGTGGACGAAGCCAGCACTTTGTTTTCGGATAATATAAAGACTTTTACCGAAGGCGATAGACTCTACGATGCAATGCTCCAGAATATATATTCTGCCAAACGAGAAATTCTGATAGAGAGCTATATATTTAATCTAGATCCCATTGGGGAAGCATTTATTATTGCTCTTAATCATAAGGCCGCCGAAGGGCTTCTCATAAAAATTCATCTGGATGCCGTTGGTTCACGTCACTTTAAGCAGGGACCTAGTTTTAAAAAACATCTGCACAGGAACATCTCTCTAAAGTGGTTTAACCGCTGGAACTGGAAAAAACCATTAGAATTCAATGTAAGAAACCATCGTAAACTGTTAATCATTGATCGTGAGACCGTATTTGTCGGTGGCTATAATATCCATAGCCAATCGTCACGTAAGTATTTTGGTATGCCCCGATGGAGGGACACCCATATCATGGTTAAGTCTGACGCTGTTCAGATTTTTTCACGCTACTTTGAAGTGCTTTGGAATAGCAGACAACATAACTACCTCGGGCCACTCGGCGGTCTGGATGTTATTCCTAATATATCGAGAAAATGCCGGTATATTTTGCGATGCCGACTTAATACCCTTCTTGATATGGCCCAAGAGCAAATACTTTGCACTACCCCCTATTTTGTTCCCGACGAATTTATTCTCAAGGGTTTGATACGGGCTGCAAATCGAGGCGTTGATGCCCGTTTATTAGTACCTTACGAAAGTGATCATCCAATGATTAACGCTTTGGCAGTTAATTATTATCATCGGTTGGTAAAAGCAGGTATTAAGGTATTTGCTTATCAACACCGACTTATTCATGCAAAAACTCTAGTAATAGACTCTAATACAGCCATGATTGGCTCTGCCAACATGGATTACAGAAGTTTATTCATCAACCATGAACTAATGTGTATTTTTTCTTCACCCAGTCTTGCCAAAATATTCAAAGATATTTTCTTTGAAGACTGTGCAACGGCATTGCTAACCACATCAAAAACCAAGTTCAATATCAAATCATGGTGGCTTTGGCGGCCTTTAGCATCTCTTCTCAAACATTGGATTTAAAATTCTCATAACTTGTTTATAAATTAAGTACTGGTTTTTCATTGGTCGCAACTAACCATCTCAACCAGTAATGTGCGCTACTTGATAAACTTCATACGTACTTTCAACAAATTGGTTTCCCCCCCATCAACTACTTTTTTGGCAACACTATCTGGCCACAATTGATTTATTAACACCCCTTTGGTTTTAGATATTATCAGGAAGTTTACAAAAACCCTGAGGTGGAACATCTAAAGCACTGTTGAACTTACTGGACAAATTTTGGAATGCGATAAGCCCGGTTAATTCCACAATACTATCCTCGTCAAAGAAGCACCTTAACCTCTCCACCAATTGGTCCGCCACTTGTTGATCTGAATAAGTAACAGCCTCCGTGTACTCAAGAGCCACCTTCTCCTTATCATCGAAGAGATCACTCTCTTTCCACTGAGCAAGTTTCTCAACTTTTTCCATTGAACCAGAACGTTTGGCCAGAGTGGCAGAGTTGATATCAACACAGAAACGACACCAATTGATTTGCGATACTCTTACCGTAACTAATGAACGCAACTCAGGGTCCAATGGAGAGCGTTTTCGATCCAACACACCGTATAGCACAGCAATCGCTGCAAATAACTTAGGAACTCTTGCCCAAAGTAAACCTGGCTGAAGTATTACTCCATATTTTCTTTTTTGATTCCAAAAGAAAGGCCTTAAAACCCAAGGGTACTCTGTTAACTTCTTCACCGAAACTCTCATAAGTTAGTCCTCAAGTGCCTAACTCTATCTATAGGGCTAGTGGTTTTATGTGTTAGGTTTTATGTAGTGTTAAAGAACTCATGTATGTTCACCCGTTTCTGTTGCTGTTCTTAGTAATCAACATACCAATCTGTATGATAACTATAAGATCTTGCTTTTCTCGCCATTCCAGAATTAGCCAGTAAACTACAGAGCCATTCAATATCAAAAGAAGAAAGTCATTTCGATTATTGAAACCTCTCAACTGGGTGTTTCAACTATCCTTCTCTAGTCTTGTTGATAAAATTAATCGAAGCCCAATCGGGGCAACTAAAGTAGTTACTATGGCTACAATGACAATTGATGAAAACAAGTTATCGACAATCGGTGAGCCTTTTCCAATTTCAAAAAGACCTGCTTGCAATGCGATATTAGCAATGATCAGCTCTACCGCCCCTCTTGCACTCATTGCAGTGCCAACAGCCCAAGCATCTCGTTGAGAAATACCCGCCATCATCGCAGGAATCGCTGCCCCTAAAAGTTTTCCAAAAAATGCTATGCCAATGAGAACACTCAAGAACAGAGGTGTTTCTGTTACAGCTGAGAGATTTAGTTCGAGTCCAATGGACGCAAAAAAAATGGGTGCTAAAAAGCCAGTGGTAATGGCTGCCACTTTTTTTCTTAGATCGTCATATACGGGTTTAGTAATGGTTTGCTTGCCAAAAAATAGACCTGCCGCAAAGGCACCAAGAATAAAATGAAGCCCTAGTAGCTCTGCAATGACAGCAAATATCACTCCCATGACCAAAAGGAAGCTGAACTCCATTTCTTCAACTCCAAGATTTGCGACGAAACGAGCAACTGGAGGCATAACAAATTTTCCTAGAAGCAACACAGTGCCAAGAAAGGAAAGTACTTGTATAAAAATCAACAGCAATTCACTGCCATCAGGCAAACTGCCTGTATTGAGTATGGCTGTTAGTACACCCAACAAAATCAAACTGAGCAGGTCATCAAACACGGCTGCGGAAACAATCAGCTTACCAATGGAGCTTCTTAATAGCTGCATATCCATCAGTACTTTAATGGTGACAGGAACTGCAGTGATCGCCAGTGCGGTACCAACAAAAAGCGATTGTGCGAATCGTAGTTCAGTTACAGGTAACCAAAACCAAGCTAAAGCAAAACCACCGGCTAGCGGAACTGCCATGGCACTGGTGGCAACTATCACTGATGTAAAATGCGATTCGATCAATTCTCGAGGTCGCATTTCAACACCGGCTAATAGCATAAGAAAAAAAATACCTAGGTCCGATAAGGCCATAAAATGATGATTACTGGAGAGATCAAGGATAGGTATTTCATCTCCGAGTAAACCGGCCACGAGACCGAGTGCAACGCCCGCGATAATTTCCCCGACCAGGACTGGTTGCTTAAGCTTGGCTGCAATAGAGCCACATAGACGAGTTGCCACAAGCAAAACAAGAATAACCCAGAGTGTTTGCATGTTTTCGTTACCAATTATTTGATGTTTGTAACATAAGCCAGCGTTCTATTTTTGAAAGTATTAGTCCCGCCCTGATCTGACACTTAACAGACTGAAATTGGCTTAAATTCCGTCTTATTTTCAACTTAACCCCTCATCATTTGCGCCAAGTAAAATGCTCATAAACACCTGACCAGAACATACCAAAGGCTATGGCAAAGAAGAGCTCTTCTATTGGCAAAAACCCTAAGTGCCACCCAGAAAGTTCTGCATGATTCCAAACTCTCTCAATATAATTCGGCGCACTCCATTCCAGACCGGCAAGAAAAATGACGTAATAGCCTAGAAATAATACGCCGCCAATCCATGTTTTTCGTTTAAGATCGGGTCTGCAAAGAGTATTGGCAACAACGCCCACCAGCATGGCGAGGGTAGCTGGATAGATCGGATTCCAAGGGAAGATATATAGCAAAGGAAACGAAATGAACGGTGCTACTAGCGCCTTATAGTGATGCCGGTGTAATGGCTTATTGCGCTCTTTGACCGTAACAGACGTAGGAATCTGGTGAGTAAGCAAATTATAAAAAACCGCAGCAATACCACCAATACCAAAACAGAAGATTAGGCTTTCAATGTCAAAGCCTGTATTTATTGCTAGATTGAACAGGCTGGGCGGCGACCAGTATTCAGGCACAAACAGAGGTTCAGTCAAACCAAACGGCATAGTAAACAGACTTGTCCATATCATGGTCCGTCTGTGAACCGGAAATACTGCGTAAACAACCACCCAAGGGACGAGAAAAACGCTAGACCAAAGTAGCCAGACGTATTGATCAGCAACCATCATATATCTCCAACGGACAGCATACCTTCCTATTTCACAGATTAGCTACAATTGGTCAGACTGTTTTTATACATATACTTAACTCCAGATGGCTGCTAGCCACGCCAATTTATCCACTGAAAATTTATTCAATAAAGCCGTATTCCATCTGGAGTTTATATTCTATTCATCTGCTCTTTTATCTATCCCATTAAGCAGACCGTAAATATCACTATCTGTGGTTAACACTAGGGTTGTATTGCTATCGATAACCGAGTGATAAGTCTCAAGGGTCTGCACAAAGTCATATAGCTCTCTTGCAGGCTTGTTTTGGTTGTAAGCACTGGCATATATCTCCGTCGCCTTGGCATCAGCAAGGCCTTTTATTGTTTCGGTTTTACGATAGGCTTCGGATTCTATTTCCTGCAAATCTTTCTCTTTACTCCCTATAATTCTTGCGGCCTCCCCCGCGCCTTCAGATCTAAATCTTTCCGCTATCTGTTGGCGCTCACTGATCATGCGTGCGTAGATTTTCTGGCGTACACTTTCGTTGTAGTTGATACGCTTAAACCGAATATCCAATAGCTCAATACCAAACTCACTGAGTTTGCCAGAGGCAGCGGCAAATATATCTTCTTCAATCTGTCGTCTTCCACGCTTAATAGGTAACAACTTACCAATATCTACACTTTTTAACAGCGGGTCCACGTAAGCTACACGATCTTTTGTAGTACGAATAATTTCTATCAGCTCATGTTTGGCAACCGCATTACGCGTTTCACTCCCCAGAATATCTTCAAGTCTTGACTGTGCGCTTCTTTCATCCCTCAAGCGCAAAAAATACTGCATAGGGTCTTTAATCCGCCAGCGACCAAATGTATCTACCGTAATATACAGCTTGTCTTTTGTGGGCATGTCATTGGCCGATCCGTCCCACAGCAAAATACGTTTTTCGATACGGTTAACTTTTTGTATAACAGGTGTTTTAACCTTCAACCCGGCTTCATCTATTACCCCACCTACCGGCTTTCCGAATTGAGTAATTATCACTTGCTCTGTCTCATTCACCTGGTACAACGATTCATACGCCAAAACTATTAACAGGGAAAATACCGCTAATGTCCTATAAATCCACTTGTTCATTATTTGTCTCCTTTTGGAGTACTAAGTTGTAACAGTGGCAATACAGACGCTGCTTTGTCATCTAGCACCACTTTCGTTTTTATCTTTGGAAAAACACTGGTTAGTGTTTCCAGATATAAGCGTCGTTTAGTAACTTCTTCCGCCTTAACATATTCGGTTAACAGCGCGTTGAATTTGGTTGCATCCCCCTCCGCCCGATTAACCCTTTGTATTGCATACCCTTCTGCAGCTTGTATTGACTGATCGGCAGTACCTCTTGCTTTAGGAACAGCCTTGTTATATTCACCACGCGCGACGTTGATCATACGTTCTCGTTCTTGCTGCGCCTCGTTAACCTCATCAAAAGAAGCTTGTACCGGTTTAGGAGGATTCACATTTTTCAATTGAACCTGATCTATGCGCAGCCCCATTTGATAAAGGTTTACAACTTCCTGCATTTTTACCTGAGCATTTGTTTCAATTTCCTGGCGGCCAATAGTTAGCACCTCATCAACGGTTCTATCTCCAACCACCTCGCGCATTACGGACTCAGAAATATCACGTAATGCTTCTCCCGGATCCCTAACCTTAAACAAAAAATCAAAGGCGTCCTCAATTCTGAACTGTATAACCCACTCAACCAGTGCCGTATTTAAGTCACCGGTAACAATAGTACTTTCTAAGCTCCACTCACGAGGCTCAGAAATTTGTTCGCTGAAGGTGGCTCCAGGAGTACCAAAACCAAACTCTTCTTTTAGCTGCCGTTTAATAGGCACTTGTTGAACTGAGTCCACACCGAACGGAATTTTCAGATGCAACCCAGGGTCTACTACATAATGATAATGACCAAATCGCTGTACCACTCCAACTGATTCAGCCGATACTGTGTAAAAGCTGCCAAAACCCGCATAGATAAGGGCAGCAACAAAAATGACACCCCAAAGTAATTTAGGGGATCCCTCTAGATCAGAAAGTCTTAAATCATTCTTATTCATCTCACTGCCCTTCCTATCAAAAAAATAAGTTCATAAGTGCTTCACAGAAGCATCTTTCAAAAACATGGCCATCAACAAACTCTTGTAACCTCATCAACATAAATGACAAATATGCGATTACGCTTTTTTGGTATCAATGTCTTACAATATCTCCTTATACCGCTACCGTTCCCCGCCCCTTACTCACCAGTAGGTAACCGTAGCTAGCGGGGCCTGCGCAAACGATCTCAACCGTGCTCTCAATCAAAAGGGAACTCCTGTTCTCATTTCAAGGGGCCTTTTTATACCCCTAAACTCCTGATATTTTGCCCGAGGGTTATTCGATTTAATTTGAACTATTTGTGGCAACCATCACCTCGAGACTGGTGCGCCAGATTGTCCAACTCGCATTCTTCAGAATAATGAATAAAACTCCGTCTAACTTTTTCCGTAATAGTTTCTTGTAAGCAACCGTGGAAACGAAGGATCACGTTTTCAATATCCGCTAAAGAAACCTGAAGCAGGTCATAAACAACGAAAATCTCATCACTATTCACTTCTACCTTTTTGACGCCCATCAAAGCCCTTATATCATTTATAAGTTGCTTAACACTGTCCTTCGTTAAGGGCTTAATAAGCTTTATTTTTCTAGCTTTTTCAGATTCCTGACCCAGTTGTTTTTCTGATTTCCCATAGGTTGGCGTACCCACATACAAGTGGGGTCTTTGCTCGAATTTCCGCAGGCATTGCTCTGTGCAAAATTGATAGTCGATAGCTAAATATTGAATCGTAAATCCACTGTCTCTAACCTCCATTTCACAGACCGGACACTTTTTAATTACATGGATAACGCTCATAGTATTACCTCACCGGTTCTGGCTATTTCTAAAATCTCAAAATGAAAATTTTGCCTAACCAGAAGCAGGCTCTCCTTTTCAAGCAAACATATTAAGTGGTCGTATTTTCATCGCTGCCAATCTCAACCAAGCTTTCCGTTAAATATTGGTAAGGTGGAATAATCAGATTGGTCGGCGCAGGAACATTTTTGAAAACTCGCCCAGCTAAATCGTATTTGGAACCGTGGCATGGACAGAAGTAAAGTGCATCGTTGAACTCCGGGATACCCTCTGATTTATAGAGAGGGATGCAACCAAGGTGAGTGCATACGCCTACGGCAATAAATATTTCAGACTGTATGCTACGAAAATCATTTTTTGCATAGTGTGGTTGTTGGTTCACCTCAGAATCAGGATCTCTTAGTACGTTTTTATGCTCCGACTCTTGAAGCTTTTCTATATTCTCTTTGGTACGTCGCAGTATCCACACGGGCTTTTGTTGCCATGCCACCGTTATCATGGCTCCTGCTTCAATTTTTGAGATGTTAACCTTAACTGGCCCGCCAGAAGCCTTGGCTTTCGCACTAGGATTCCAGGATTGTATAAAGGGCACCGCGGAACCAACTACCGCCGCTCCGGCAAGAAAGGAGGTTCCAGCTATCAGAAATTTGCGTCGGCTATCATTCGGGTTTGTCATACATCACCTCTTCAAAACAAGTAACCTTTCAGTTACAGCCATGCTGACCGTTTCAATATCACAGCCGTTGGCTCTTAACAGTCCATTAGTGTCCAATGTCCCGCCGTGGTTTGTGTAGCCAAATGCAAAACAACGCTCTGAACCAAGGTCTAATGGCCTGCAAATACCTATTAATTTTTCCGGGCGCAAATGCGTGACGAATACACGTAGTTTTATTTCAGAAGGAAAAAGCGCCATTCGAGTCATATCGCAGGAAATAAAGGCATGTTCCGATTTATCCCTTGCTTGCCGAAAACGTCCAGGTTCCAACATATAAGTCACACAACTTGATATGCCCTTCTCGGCTAGATTTCCTTGTACCTGCAGGCATACATCCAATTGATAAGCGCCCACCGCCACCAATTGCACGTCGGCCACATTAACTTCGCCCAGAGTCAACGCACCCTGTGTGACTAGCTGTTCCGCCTGCTTTTCATCAAATAGGGTGTTCACCGGTTGTTTGGGTATGGTCATTGCCCAAATCTGTCCCTGTGTCTGATAACAGGCATTTAAACAGGCGATTGCAGTGTTAGCATCGGCCGGGTAAACGACTCGTGACACATCATTCATTTCCCCCATTAAGGCTTCGCCAAATAACGGGTCTTGGTGCGACTGTTCGTTTTTACCGTTTTCCCACACATGCGATGTCGCGATAATGGGCACCGATAACCAGTGAGGGGGGCGTCCTAAATCTTTCTGGTGACGAGCAAAAATAATTTCTTGCCGGATCGCGCCCAACATTTTTACAGCAAAGGCCTCATAGGTAGCGACAAGGTTCATACCCCCCTTGTTTCCCAATGCGGCACTAACCACCGCTTCTTCATTGAGCGCTGTAATAACCGCTCCATGAATAGACTCAGCAACACCATCTTCCTGCTGGAGTACCCGATGTTTTAATTTGTCTAACGTTTGCCCCATACGGTTGCTTCGCAGCTCATCAGGATTGCCAACTCTAACTCTTAATCCGGGGTTGATATCCACTAGTGCGACGAACTGATGATCAATGGCTTCCATGGGAGAATATTCGACATCCTTTGAAATCCATTGGGGTAAGGGCGTTTGACTGAGTGTCACCTTCCGTTGGTTTAATGGGTGGTTTTTCTCCCGTTGCCGTTTATCTCTGCCGTGTGAATTTAATAGTGAGGCCGCATGAATAGTGTCTTCTTGGGACACAAATAATTGTTTTGATAAGTCATTAAAATACTGTTGAGAAATCTCATCGTATTTGGGGTTTTCTGGTAACGGTGTGCCATGTGCCGCATTCAAGCCTGCGCCATAAAAACCGTAACCTTTAACCGTTTCCGCAATCAGATAGGGTAACTTGACTGGGTAGGCCATATGACCTGTACGCACCTGCTCTGCACAGGCTTGTAGTCTTGTCTCTGACTCAAAAATGCCCCAAATAAATGCGGCAGGATCACGACCATCAATGGCTATGGGATAGAACCCATTGAGTTGTAAATGCTGAAAGAACCACTCCATTCCACCTTGTTGATACATCGTTGATCGCTGGTCTATACGACGGCCATTAGCAATCATCACGGGAGTTACCAAACCACAATCTTCGGCTCGCCACCACCGGCTGGCCCAGTCACTGCCTCGCTGCTCCTCAAAGGCACCGTCACTCAGAAATGCCACCAGGTTTTCGCCTGGCAGGGGCATGTGCACGTATTGCAGCTCTGCGAACCCAAGATACCCCCCTTCTATAAGACCACCGGCGGTATGTGGATTTACGTGACTACCTAACGGGACTCCTGGCTTACCCTCATCATTAATGGCATAACTATAAAAATCTCTTGCCAGTTGAGATAAGCCCTGCTCATCCCAACGATAGCGCTCTGCTTGCTCAGGGTATAAATTACCCAACAAAACATTGATGCTCTCTATCGCTGCCACACAATGACCCTGCCCCATCATCCAGCTACGTGTATGACCAGTTAAAGTATTTGCTGCCATATAACCTAAATAACCAGGCACCATATTCAGTGATCCACCCGTATGGCCTTGCGGATTTTCCTTAAAGTCTTCAGCCTGAAGGCCCCTACCATCAAGATAAACTTTACTGGCATATGTCATGTGTACCACCATCCACATGGCAGCACTGGTTAGACGGTCAACAGCCACAAAAATATCGAACAAATCGTCGAGTTGGGCAAATCGCTTTTGACATAATAATTGCTGACACAAATCAAACACTCGAACCTGGGTCTCATCCGTGTGTTGAATAACGCCATAACCTTTCGCCCACGCTTCAAATGCTGGATAGTTTGCACGGTATAACGCAGCTTTCTGTTGGATGCGGTGTTTATCTTCTGCACTAACCGGAAACATGATGATTCACCTGATTTATTTTATGGAATAAGCCACTTCGGCTAACAGATTGGAGCATGGCTTGGTGTTCGTTGCTGTTGATGACCCAACAATCTACGCTCGATTCTTTTGTTGTGAGGTTGAGGGAGCTATCGCTGCCTCGGTTGTTAGAAAGACCGTCGATTGGGGCTAATTCAATACCCAAATGCCCTAACTCTCTGAGCAAACGATGACATAGCGGTATTGAATGCTCGGCTATGCCTCCGCTCAAAATTATCCCGTCTAAACCACCTAATAATGCGTAATAAGCACCCAGTGTTTTACGGATACGATGGACAAACAGCTCAACGGCAAGTTGTGCATCCTTGGAATAGCTAGCTAGAAGATCGGCCATGTTAGCGCTTTCACCCGATACTCCCAGCCATCCGGACTGCTCATTCATCACACGATCAGTCTCCTCTGGCGACCAAGCTTCGCGCCGTTGTAACCAAGTCAACAACCCTGGATCGATATCGCCACAGCGGCTGCTCATTAACAAACCTTCGTTGGGCGTAAATCCCATGCTGGTCTCGATCGGTCTGCCATAAAGAATCGCGGCCATGGAACAACCACTACCCAATTGCAGAGTAATCAGCCGATAACCATTATTGGTTTGTTCAGGTTGGTGACTGAGCAACTCCCAGGCATTTTTCATCCCTGCATGAGCGAAACCATGAAATCCATAGCGCCGAATACGATATTTTTCTTGCAGGTTTTTTGGTAACCCGTATAGCTGGGATACTTTAGGTAAATCGTGGAAAAATTCTGTGTCGAATACAGCGATGATTTTTGCCTTAACAGAGAGCTGTAATAGGGTTTTTACACACCAGACACTCTGCTCATTATGCAAAGGCGCTAACTCAATCAAAGTATCTAGTGCAGGGATGATTTCATCGGTGATGATGAATGGTTTAGAAAAATTCGGACCACCATGAACAAAGCGTACGATAAAAATATCGACAACTTGAGCGCTTACCAGTTGTTCAAGAGCAACCTCAAGCTCATCAATACTGGTTACGCCAGCCATATCTTCGCGACCAGCCTTAGTAGACTTAAACCAAGCCCATTTGACTGTTGCGCTTCCTGGGTTAAGCACGCAAAAAGTGAGCGGTTGCAAAGTTTTCACCTTTATTTGGTATTAAGCATGTTGTAAATTGCCGCCAACAGCCATCCAATAATGCCTGCTGTCAACGCCCACCCAATCAGGCCTAAGGAAAAATTCACCAGTGACATATGCCAGCCCATAGCGGAAAGGTCCATATGCAACATACCGCCAGAAACCCTCATCATACTGTCAGGAATAACCCATACCAAAAGGCTACAGACAAGCCACGCTATGGAAAAACTAATAGCTGATGCCCATCCAAATTTGATTGCATTGAGATTCATTATTACTCCTCCCTAGGCATTGAACCTTCTCTATTAAAAATCGCTTGCTCACGCGTATTTGCGTGGAAGTAAGCAGAATAGTTTTCAATTAGAAATCATGTAATCGGTTTGCCGCTTGACTCATACGCATCGCCTCGTGCTCTTCCAGGGACAGCAGTTGATCTATCAATTCCTGCCACGAAGATGCAGCATCCCGGTTGCGTAAATAACGGTAGAGCTCTATCACCTGCCCATGTTGGTGAGTGATTTCGGTGATAATTTCATCCGCATCCATCTGTGCGAAGGGTTTATCACACTTTTCATGACGAATAATGGGGTGCTTATCAAGGTATTCGTAACACCAGGTATTCAATGCATTTTCATCTGCTGTTTTTCGGAAGCCATCGAGGACTTCCACAAGCTTTTGCTCATGATCTGAGAGATAGTCGAGCAAGATTTTGGCTCGCTCACTCTCATTTTGAGTGGCGCAATGTTGCATACAGCTTGCTAGGTGCTGATGAAATTCACGGGTCCAATTCAGGACATCTTTCAACGTTTCAATTTGCATAATCTTCTCCTCTACACTGTGAGTATGTTGTGATAGCCAGCAACATCTACGTCAAAGGTCGTCGTGCGACGCAAATGATCTCGCATTCCTTCCAAAGCATCTGGGTCTCCATGAACCAACTGAATGGGCATATTTTTCCGCAAATCTGATTCTTTAAGCCAATGTTCCAGATTCTCATAATCGCCATGACCAGATAGACCATGCATTACTTCGACCTGTGCCTTAATGGGTAACCATTGACCGTGAATTTTTACACTATCGGCGCCCTGCAACATTTTTGCTCCGCGTGTCCCTCCCGCCTGATAACCGGTAAATAAAACGGTCGTTCGGTGATCACCCAAAAGGCGTTTGAAGTGATGCAAAATCCTGCCGCCAGAGGCCATGCCACTGCCGGCGATGATGATGTGCGGAAAGCGCTGCTCAGCTAATGCTTTCGAGTCTTCGACACTGGCTGTATAGGTAACTGCACTACACATCGCCTGGCATTGCGCAGGCGTTAAGCGATGCTCGTCAGCATAACGACAGTAAATTCTGGAGACATCAATCGCCATCGGACTATCCAGATAAACGGGAATTCTGGGGATACGGTCCTGCTCTATCAAGGTTGCCAGCATATGTTGAAGGGTCTGTGCGCGACTCACCGCAAAACTGGGAATGAGTAAAACTCCCCCCTTTTTTGCCATGGCATTTACTACCTTCGCCAATTGTTCAAAAACATCGGCTTTATCGTGGCGGCGGTTACCATAGGTAGATTCAAGTAACAGCAAGTCCAATTCAGGCAAAGGCTTGGGAGCACGCATAAAAATATCATCGGGGCGGCCAACATCGCCGGAAAAGCCAACGCGCTTACCTTCGGCTTCTATAATAATGCTGGCTGCACCGAGAATATGTCCGGCGCTTTGCAAACGAACCTCAATGTCACCTACAGAAAAACATTGACCAAATTCAGCTGATTCAAATAACTCCATGCTTTTCTCTGCCGTAGCGCGGTCATAAAGTGGCAGCGGATGTTCATGTTTGCTGAGCTTATGTTTGCCATAATACTTGGCATCTTCTTCCTGGATATGTCCGCTATCGGCTAATAAAATCGCGCATAAATCTTTAGTGGCATGATGAGTAAAAACTGGCCCACGAAAGCCTTGCTTATACAGGGCGGGTATATAGCCAGAGTGATCCAGGTGAGCATGAGTCAACAGTACCGCGTCAAGTTTATTGATATCGAGCGGTAATGGTTGCCAGTTACGCTTGCGAAGCCACTTATATCCCTGATAAAGGCCACAATCTACAAGCACTTTTGTCATTTTTGTCTCAACCAGATATTTGGATCCGGTAACCGTTTCTGTACCGCCTAAAAAGGTAATTTTCATGACGAACTCTCCCTCGCAACTTGTAAACACTCATGCACAGGCGCTATCAGAAGATCAGAAATCTCCACCCTATTGGAGTTATGTGGAATAGTGTTGGTGGTAACTAATTGCGACAAACCACTCCGCAACAACACTTGGTCAATATCATTGGCAAAAATACCGTGTACAGCGGCGCACTGAATGCTATCAACGCCCTGTTTTTTGAGCGCTTCAATGCACTTAAGAATGGTTTGGCCACTCGATATAACATCGTCGATGATAATTGCGGTGTAATCTTGAAAACGCGCCAAGTCAGGCAAGGTCACCACCACATCCTGATCACCATAGCGTTGTTTTTCTCCAATGATGAAGTGGTGACTACTATGGCCCGCAATCTGCGAGACCCACTGCTCACTTTCTGCATCAGGCCCCACTAAAAGCACTTTTTTCTGCCCTTTTAACCAGTCGGCCAGCACTGGCGCCCCCTGCACTACCCGGCAGGGAATAGTGTAGATTTCATCCAGTGAGTGATATCGATGTAAATGAGGATCGACAGTGACGAGCCAATCGACCTGTTGTGATAACTGCTTGGCAAAAATTCGGGAAGTAACCGCTTCGCCATCAATAAAGCGTCGATCCTGACGCATATAGCTCAGATAAGGCGCGATTAGACCAACGCTTAATGCACCCAGTTCACGCAAAGTAGCAGCGAGAAATGCCAGCGGTAAAAATTTGCAATCGGGACGGGATAAATCCGCCAAAATAATGCAATGCCGGTTAGCAACCGGCGTTTCAATACGCAAGTAGGACTCACCATCGGGAAAGTTACGAGTATCAGTATGGCCAGCTATGGCAGACAACTTATTACATAAGCTTTCAAGCAAATTGTGTGGTTCAAGAGCAAAAATAATCGGTTGAGAAGCAGTCATAAGGGCTCTCCAATTTGGAAAATATCCGGATTATCATGGTAATAAGCCAAGGCATAATTACTCTCGCCAGTGCTTTCACTAAACAGCGTAAACAACGGATCGCCAGCTGATACGAATGTGCCGGTATTAGCATGTAATCTAATGCCTGCGGCAGGATCAAAAGGCGCTCCAGCCAACTTGGCCAAGCGCGATAACTTACGGTTATCTATTGTTTGAATAACACCCGAACGAGTCGCTTTTTCTTCAACGCGATACCTAGCATCGGGTAAAGATTTGAGCCCACCTTGAGCCTCGGTAATACACAGGAATTTTGCCCAGGCTATGCCACTATCAAGAAGTTCAGAGGCCTGCTGCAACGCATTCTCTAAGCCGCACTGCTGAGCAAGGTCCAATAAATGTGCTGCCAACATTAAGGCGCGTGCGCGCAAATCCTGAGGGGCATGTGAAAGACATTGCAGAACAGCCAACAGGTCTCGCGCCTCTTCCACTGGCCCTATGCCTGCGCCAACAGGCTTGCTACCGTCAGTAATGATGCAGCGTGCATGAATGCCGCAGGCATTGCCCACTTGGGTAAACAAGCCTGCTAAGCGATCTGCGTCGGCTTGTGTTCGGACTTTAGCGGTATCGCCCACTGGAATATCGATGATTGTATGGGTCGAACCCGCCGCGATTTTTTTTGAAAGAACCGAGGCTATCAGTTGCCCTTCACCATCGAGATCCAACGCCCGCTCAATACGAATTAACAGATCGTCAGCAGGACTTAAATTTACCGCTCCACCCCAAGCCAAACACGCCCCTGTATCGGCCACTACCCGCTGAATATCACTTAGGTGGAGATTAACATTGGTGAGCGTTTCCATTGTGTCAGCCGTACCGGCCGGCGATGTAATGGCTCGGGAAGATGTTTTGGGGATGGTTAAACCTGCCGCACTGACAATAGCGACAACGAGAGGCGTTGTACGGTTACCAGGCAGCCCGCCAATACAATGTTTATCAAAAACTCGTTCGCTATCAGTCCAATTCAAACGCTTGCCACTATTCACCATTGCTTGAGTCAGACCAATAATTTCATCGGTATTTAAACGGTTACCCGCGCAGATACTGAGAAAACTGGCAATTTCAATATCGGTATATTTGTGTTGACTGATATCCGTTACGATTGAGTGAATTTCGGTATCATTAAGTGCATGCCCGTAAATTTTTTTTCGCACTGCACCTAAAGACTCGACTAAGGGTGCATGGCTGACACTGACAGCTTGGCCATGTTTGACCTTTAATCGCTGCTGTGCAATTTTTGAAAACCCAATCTGATCATGCTGTAGCATGGCATTTGTCACCACGTAAAGCGTCGCAATCAACGCGCTAGTATCGGTCTTAATCAACAAGCGTGTATTAGAACTGAAGCCCTCAGCCCGGCAAATGTGACAGTCTTCTCGCATGTAAACAACGGGCTCTTGATGGGTATCAATTCCCATCTCAATTGTCTTTAGAAAATGTATAGATGCCATGACAAATTCCTAAAATTAAAGCGTCATAAACTTACTAATTGCTAACCTCTAGCATTCACTTAACAGAACAAATAAGACTTACATCACTTCTTGTGGCAACTCCATGGATCACGTTTAGCATTGTCTTTAACGTTTTCGTCCTCAAAACGGTAATGCCCTTCTTTAAAATGTGTCCACCAACCATGACTCAGCTCTACACCGTGTTTTTTTAGCACTTCTTCTATGCCGTCAATACACAACCTTGTCGCATCGTATTCCATGTTCAGGACCCGCGACTTTTCATCAAAAGAAACCGAATCCATACCGTAAAGTTTGTCAATTTCGTCAACGGCCACCTTAATTATTTCAAAAGGTGAGTCTTCCAACTTCAGGTGCCTTTTTACTAAGTTAACCTCAGAAACACCTAGTCTGTGCTCTTCCTTTTTCATCACATGTCTCCTACAAGTTCCAAAACAGATCTATTGCTCTTGATATCAGGACCAGGCAGAGGATTGTCATGCTCCCGCCACCTACTCCTATGCTTTTACTGCTCCTCGGCTTTATGCTTCATCATCTGATCCATCATCATTTGCATCATATTCATCCTATCCTCCATCATTCCCATCCGTTCTTGCATTTGTGGAGCAGACATGGCCTTGTGCTCACTCATATCATGCACACCTTCCCTTTTATCCATCATCAGATGCATACCTTTTTGCATACTCTCCATATGTTTTTGCATTAATTTATGGCGTTTCCCAGGAGCTTCTTCCTGCTTAATTTCTCCCATCAGTTTGTGCATTTTTTGCATATGATCCTGCATTTCCTTCATGTGCTCTTTATGCATCATTGGCATCATCGTGCCACGGTGCGTGTTGCCTCCAGCCATATTGCTACTATGCTGCTGTTCGTTGTCATTACCAGCTAATGCTGGAGTTGAAAGTACTGTAGATAAAGCAATTGCGGTAATTAGCGTTTTCATAATTTTTCCTCAATTAGTTATTGATACTTGTTTACTAAGCCTGGGGATCCAGGAAGGCGTCTTTGCCATATATTGGCGATACTCATCACCAAATTCTTGCAGTGCTATTTTCTCTTCACGCTTTGCAAGTCGAACATAAACAACGATTAAAATTGGAAACATGAACAATGTTGGTATCGTTGGCCATTGCAGCAAAAAACCAAACATAATCATGATAAAAGCGATGTACTGGGGATGACGGCAGCGAGCATACCAACCAGTAGAAGCCAATGAGCGGGTGCTCTGAGCTTTATGTAACACACTCCATGCCGAAGATAGCAGAATGAAACCCAAAATTATGATGACGTTGCTAGCTATGTGAAGAGGGTCCCAATGCGGGTTACCCTCAAAACCTAGTATCGTATGCAGAAGGTGTCCGTTATCGTGGGCAAAGAAATCAATTTCCGGGTATTTTTCTGTCAACCAACCCGACAAGAAGAAAATCGTTAGTGGAAAACCATACATCTCAGTAAACAATGCCACAATAAACGCCGAGAAAGCGCCAAGGCTACGCCAGTCAGATTTAGTTTTGGGCTTAACAAAACTAAAGGCAAAGAAAATAAAAATAGCCGAATTCAAAATAACTAATACCCAAAGACCATAACCTGATGTGTCATGCATGACTGTTCTCCTTAATGATGGTGGTTATCGGTATGCTTTTTGCCTTCCTCAAAACCGCGGCGAAAAGCGTCGTCTTCAGATTCTTCTGTATTGTGCCCTCCATGTCCTCCATGTCCTCCATGTCCTCCATGTCCTCCATGTCCTCCATGTCCTCCATGTCCTCCGTGTCCTCCATGCATAAAAATATGCATAAGTGGACATATGGCGATAATCAGAAACGGCAACCATGCAAATAAATGCTCCCGGTGCTCAACCAATAAAAAATAACTAACTGCACCTATTAATATCCACGCAGGCCAGCGCTTTGGAATAAATCTCGACGTCTGTTTTTCATTAGTCATGGCCCACCTCCAAACAATTAAATTCATTTTCAGAAACCGGCTTGTTTTCTTTTATCCAGTACATTTCGTCTACGGGAGAAATTGCAATTAAGCCTTCACTAGTCACGCCTGTATCAGCAGCACTCATGATTACTTGGGCTATGGATTTAGCATGTTTGTCACTGGTGTAAACACATATCAATACATGTTCTACAAGGCCGTCCCGCTTAAAAGCATTAAAATAATGTCCTCGCCCTTTTACGGAGTACATAGAGAAGCCTGAGACTGCATGAGCCTGTAGTGCCTGTTCTATGTACGTCAACCTGAAGGAATCAACTATCGCTGTTACCTTTTTAAAAGCCATACATCTCTCCTTTCAAAACTTGATGGAATTTATTCCACAATCACTGTTCCCCGGTACATCTGCATCTGGCAGTTAAATGCGTACTCACCTGGTTTCATAGCCGGTAAGGCAATGGATTTATATTGGTCTAGAGGTAACTCTTCGCTGATATCAAAATCAGAAAACAAAACAACTCCGGCGCAGGGAGACGCATCTTTTCGTAAAAACTGAATAGTGGTTGGCTGGTCCGCAGTCAGTTTTATTCGTGAAGGTTGATAGGTGCCATCTTCAACTTTCACTGTAAGCGTCCCCTCTTTGGCACTGACTTCACTAGGTTTGTAAAGCCAGAACCACCAGACGATGAGCCCAATCAAAAGAACTCCAAGAATATTAATGATCATCATAATTGCACCCTCTCAGTGCTCTTGCGCTTTAAACAAACGTAAGCGATTGGCATTACTAACCACCGTAAGTGATGAAAAGGCCATTGCTGCGCCGGCAATTACAGGGCTCAGTAATAACCCGAAAAATGGATATAAAACGCCTGCTGCAAAGGGGACTCCAGCTACGTTATAGATAAATGCGCCAAACAGGTTTTGTTTGATATTACGTAGCGTCGCCTTACTAACAGCGACAGCATCGGCTAATCCATGTAACGAGCCGCGCATCAAAGTAATATCAGCGCTCTCAATGGCCACATCTGTCCCCGTGCCAATAGCAAAACCGACATTCGCTAACGCCAACGCAGGCGCATCATTAATACCATCGCCAGTCATACCAACAATTTCATTCTGCATTTGCAGTTCCGCGACTTTCTGAGCTTTTTCCTCAGGCAACACTTCGGCAAAAAACTCACTAATACCCACCTTATCTGCTACGGCTTTAGCCGTAGCGCGGTTATCTCCGGTCAACATCACCACGCGAATACCGTTGTTCTGCAAGCGATTGATGGCGGATATCGAATCTTCTTTGATAGGGTCTGACACAGCAATAATCGCGGCCAGCTGGCCATCAATAGCGAAGTACATTGGCGTTTTAGCCTCACTAGCCATCTGCTGAGCGACATCTACAGCATCTTTAACAGCGATATTCTTATCGTGCATGAGCTTTTCGTTGCCAAACAATAATTGCTTGCCTGCAACCACGCCTTCAACACCATGCCCGGCAATGGCTGCAAACTTATCGACCTTGGCAGGCGTTAAACCACGATCTACAGCTGATTCAACAATGGAAAGTGCCAGTGGATGCTCAGAGCCCGCCTCAAGGCTTGCTGCTAGCTCAAGCACCTCCTCTTCGTTGCTGGCATGGACGAGATGAATATTGGTGACTTTGGGTGAACCCAACGTAATCGTGCCCGTTTTATCCAATATCATTGCAGTAATTTTTGAAGCCGTTTGTAAGGCTTCGCCATTACGAATCAACACACCAGCCTCGGCAGCTTTGCCCACGCCAACCATCACCGACATAGGCGTTGCCAAACCGAGTGCGCAAGGGCAGGCAATAATAAGTACCGTAGTTGCTGAAACAATGGCAAAGGCAACCGCTTGCTCGGGGCCAAAATTCAACCAAGTCAATGCACTTACAACGGCGATAATCATGACCACAGGGACGAAATATGCCGAAATGACATCGGCTAACCGACCGATCGGTGGTTTGGAGTTCTGCGCGCGTTTCACCATATTGATGATTTGCGCTAACGCCGTGTCTTTACCCACGCGGGTGGCTTTAAAAACAATCGAACCACTTTTATTAATGGTTCCGGCGACAACTTCATCGCCTTCGGTTTTTTCAACCGGCATGGGTTCACCGGTTAACATCGACTCATCGATACTGGTGTGACCTTCGATCACCTCCCCATCGACTGAAATTTTTTCACCCGGACGAACACGGACATGATCATTGAGCAACACTTGCTCTATGGCAATATCCACTTCTTTACCATCCCGAATAACCCGTGCAGTTTTTGGCTGCAAACCAATCAGGCGTTTAATGGCTTCACTCGTGCGCCCACGAGCTTTTATTTCCAGCGCCAAGCCGAGATCAATTAAACCGATAATCATGGCAGTCGCTTCAAAATAAACATGGCGAGCCATTTCCGGCACAGCGTAGGGGAAGAACACGACAACCATCGAATACAACCAGGCCGTGCCCGTACCCAAAGCGATCAAGGTATCCATATTGGCACTGTGATTAACAAAGGATTTCCAAGCACCCACATAAAAGTGCTTTCCAGAAAACACCATCACAGCAAGAGTCATCAGCCCTACAAGCAGCCAGACAAGCCGCTCGGTATTACTTGTGACTGTCATTTCACCCTCAATGACGCTATAGGCCATCAATGGCACACCCAGCGCTAATGCGATAGTCATCTCACGCATCAGCCGTTTATAGTAAGCCCAGTCTGCCTGCTCCTTTTCTTCTAAAAGATCATCTTCTGCTGCGCCATCGCTGCTTTTAGCGTTATAACCCGCATTTTCGACAGCTTTAATCAGCTTTTCTGTTTGCGCTGTACCAACAACACTCACCGTGCGTAAAGCAAAATTCATTTCAGCCGTTACAACACCGGGAACCTTATTTAACGCCCCTTCAATTTTGCCAACACAGCTAGCGCACCCCGCTCCCTCAATGATCAGCTCCTGAGTCACCGCTACGGCTGGTGCGTTTTCATCACTCTCACAATGAGCGGTATGACTGCCATGGTGATCAGTTGTAAATTGATTCATTGTCCTATCCCTTTTCACACATTAACGACAACAGCACCCAGACTTATTGGCTTTTTCAGAAGATGGTTTTGTACTCGTTCTGGCTTCGATTAATTCCGCGATATAACCGGCTTTTCCCGTAGCATTAATCACGTCATCTACACTGAACGATCCAGTAATAAGCGCCCTATTTGAACCTAAATCCACGTCCACACTTTCAACGCCAGAAACAAGACTTAAAACACCTTCAATTGTTTTCTCGCAGCTAGAACACGTCATTCCGAAAATAGAAAACACTGCTGGCATAGCCCTATTAAAAGTTACAACTGGTGAACGCTGAGATTGACCAGTATTTACGTTTTTTGAACAACAATTACTCATCGCATTCTCCCTCTATTCATCTTTCATAAAATCTTCAATTAAGTGACAGACCATCTGACCTGTTGGTACTTTATTTGGTTTTAAATCCCACTCATCGACGGCGGCCAACATGCGCGAGCGCAGGCGTTCAGTCTCAATAAATCGTTTTTCAATTTCAGTTAATCGCTCTTTTATAAGGCGCCTTGCCAAAGGGCAGGCAGTTCTGCCCTTAGAGGTTTCATCTAAAATCTGGCCAATGTCATCAACTGAGAATCCCAATTGCCTAGCGCTCAAGATAAAACGCAAGCGTTGAGCGTCTTTCCTGCCATATTCCTTATAACCATTCACTGGGCTTTTAATCGGCGTTAGAAAACCTATCCGGCTGTAATAGCGTACGGTGTCAGATGAAACGCATAATTCTTTTGCCAGCTGATTTACACGCATAAATATTCACCTTTAAGAGTTACTCCAGCGCTTACCTAAAGCTAATTCATTAGCTTTGATATTGATGAAAACAGGTTAAAAACCTAGGTTCTACTCAACTTGATTCAAGGTACACCTGTGAGCAAGACACAGGTCAAGCCTTATTATTTCGGCGGTAAAACTAGATGATTATGCTTAAATCAGCGCACGACTATTTTGGATGTGATATCCAAATTTCCGGCGCAAAAGTGCCGAGTAGAATGATTAGGTCAGTCTGGGGGGATGGTAAATACGTGAAAGAAAATCGAAACCAATATGATTGGTTTTTGTGGGAATTACAGAGGTTATTTGTGGTTCAGGACTAATTATCAATTCAAGGTTAACTGCTACACCACTTAAAACACAAAACGAAGCGCAAGTGCCATTAGCGAGACAACCTACACCACCCATATCGTGGTCAGTTGGTGATTCACCACTGATGGCTTTTTTATGACAAGGTGCTTTCGAAGTATTGTTAATCTCTTGGGGATGGTGGTTCTCGTGTACGTCAGAGCGGGATGAAAAACTTATATCAGAAGAAACCGTTACTTTGGCCTCGTGATCAGCCAAATCGGCAGGCGCAGCAACCACTTGAGACTGAAATATCAGCCCCCAGATAATTAATACAAAACCTAGCCAGCGAGTCATAAGTATTCTCTGCTACATATAAGTAAAATCATTATACCAAGTTGGCTCTCAGGAGCCTTGACCTTTATCAACACCATAAGGCATCTCGACTAATCCTGGGCCATCTCCAATCTCATTTCCCTTTGACACAAAACTTCCTTATAGGTTTATTTTTATTCATTGGCTTGTTACAAACAATTATCCCATTGCCAGAGCCGCCCCATTGCAAGAAATGCGAAGACGCTGACCAAGTTATCAAAAGGAATCCGTTTAGGGCTTCCATGACAGTAACAAACCGAATATGCCCTTCAAAACAAGTGTCATCCAAGCCCAAGGATGTAAAGATAGCACCTGAATAACATAAATAACTCATTGGGCTATCTACCGGCCCGGGCTTGAACACACACAGTTGGAGACAATGAGTAACAAACCTTGAATATTTTAGGGCTTGTCAACTAGCTCAACGATATCATACCGCTTGACATTGCCATCAATCACTATTGCTTTAGCAAAGTGCTCATCGATAATAGACACTATCTTTATACTGCCTACGGGCGTCTTCATAAAAACCTCTCCTCCTTCGTCCACCTCCGTGACAGTTTTTATACGATAGGCACTCAGTAACTGCCCCAATTTGGCTCCGTCGTTTTCCCCAATACAAATAACAGCACTATTATTATCAGCTTTTACAACCTGGCCACGCATCATGTTCTTATGGTAAAAACCGGAATTTGCACAAGCCGAAAGAAGTACAAGAAGTACACTGGCGCCTAAAATTCGGACATGTTTATGGTTCATAATAATTACTCCACTATTCATTTACGTGAAATGTGTATGATTACCTACAGTTGATAAGCCCTCATTCACATCAGGTTGCCTTTCAATTGCGTCTTTAATCGTCGACTACCTCCTTCTACCCTTTTTAACATCTTAAACAGATCACTTTCAGTGGACAGAACCACGGGGATGTTGCTACACATCCACTTATTGACCGAACGTCTGGCGTATATAACGTAAGACCTCACTCACCTCAGCATTCGATAGACTGCTGTCGCCACCTTTTGCCGGCATAGCCATCATTGAGCCTTTGCTCTGGTAACCGTTTAAAATACTGTTAAACAAATCACTGTCGGACTTCGACAAGCGGCCGTTTTTCTGCGTAAAATCGGGGGTTCCAGGCAGGGTGCCTTTCCCGTTTTCACCATGACAGGCGATACAGGTTTCACCATAAATTGCTTTGCCCGATTGGCTGGCAGTGCCTTTCACTGATACGGGAGTCATCAGGCCATTTGTAGGAAGACTTGAATTGAAACCTTGTAAGAATGTTAAAATATCACGGGATTCCTGCCCCGTCAGACCAGCACGAACTCGCATATGGAAAACGGTTGTTATCCACTGATCATCACGAAGTTCAGATGGGCTGCGCATATTATGACAACGCGAACAATTTTCCGACCAGGCTTTAGCCCCCGCAGCAGCATTACCCTTTTCGGGATAATCAAATGCAAACGCAAATGGTGAAATCATTCCAGAAATAAGAAGAGCTTTGACGCCTATGCTAAGAACAGTTTTTATATTTGGTAATTTCATTGTCATTCTCCTCATTAAAATCCATAGGCTAGCTGAAATAGCAGTCTGTCTTTATCTGCGTCAGTGTCACTCATCCCGTCATTAAACTCATGACCCAATTTAGCTATAAAGTTATTAGTAACGAGATAATTGACACCTAGGGCCCATTGTTTTTGATCCTTGCTATCATGAGGTGAATCGAAATCTGTATAACGTGCGACTAGTTCCCACTTGCTTTGACTAAGACGGTAGGTTCCCTGGGTATACCAGGTTTCCCAAATAGCACCTTCTGAGGCCGCTGTACCACTGCCATTGTCCGCGCCTACTTCTGTCTCGACATACTCACCACGCAGATTAAATGCATCGATTTGCCAATTAAAATCAGCTCCAATCACATCGTAATCACGAGCCCCCTCACCGCTGAGCAAACTGCTGTCGCCGTCTTCTACAGAGGTTACAGTAGCCTTACCCGTTGCAGCAGACAGGCCAAGCTCAAACCCAGCAACAGGTATAATTCCCAAACGGGCTCCGTAGGTTTTCTCTCCATCACTGTCCGTACCAAAACCTTCAGCTTCCACACCGTCTAGTTCATATTCGCCGCCCTCAAGCTCCGTTTTCAACTCAGGACCATTACTTGCAAAAATCGCAAAGTTCGTGCGTACGTTTCCCACAGGAAATCCGCCACGCAATTGGAAACCTACGTCAGAAACTGGAGCGGCACCGTCGTGACCAAACCCCGGAGGCGCGGACGGTAACTTGTTAATCCAGGAAGGGTGTAGATTTTGACGAAACTGTCCGATGGGGCTTAAAAACTTACCCGCCACTAACGTCATGTAGTCATTCAGAAACCAATCTATTGTGAGATATTCTAAATTTGTTTCCGTTTCACCGTCATCTCCAACTTCCAGTTCAAGCTCAGCCTCGAGCATGGCTATATCGCGGTATTGAAAGTGAAAAATTGGGGCGAAAGTACCCACATTAAAACTACCATCTTCCGATTCCGTGTCCGTATATCCTACATCTGCATAACCTGCCATATGGATAAGCGTGTCGGGTTGTCGCCACTCACTTGCAGAAGAAATGGTTTGTTTTACCTCATTCACCTCCTCCTTCGTGACAGTGTTTTTTAGCTGCTGCCTTAGCTCATCCATCTCTTGTTGCATTGATTCAAGGCGTTGAACTATGTCTTCAACACGTGTTTCCGCAATGGCCATAGAAGAAAATAGCGTAGTAACCATTCCCAAGGAAATAGCCTTCGATAGCGTAGACCTATTCATACTTTATCTCCTGTGTTAACCCTTCGATTAGCCCTTCTAATCAAAGGGTTAACATCATCAAATATTTTCCGGATTTATATGACGGATTATTTTCATTTCCCCGCCTTAATTATTAAGCTTCCATCCCGATAAAATTTGCACTGGATAACCAGCTTAAGGGTTTAAATTGATTACATATTTGCGCTCTATTGGCGTGCCTCTTTATGGTCATGCCCTTTTTTTTCTACCTTCATAATGTGCGTATCGTGCGACATCTCGTCTTTACTTGAACTTGGGTAACCCTGGCTTTCACGGTGATTATGCTGGTGCTCAGTATTTCCCTCTTGATGAGATTGATGGCCACCCTCAGGCGCTGGCGTTTCAGCCACTTCAGCTGCTATTACGGGAGCACTTATTAATAATGAGACGGACATTGCTAGTACTAATTTTTTCATAGCTACTTCTCTCTTAATGGATAAATTTGATTTATATTAATCAGTCTTCTTCAGTTTTATTTTTTCTCGTAAACTCATTCCATAAGCCTTGTTAAAAACACTCCGGGCACTTTGTTAGGCGTTAGAATTGTCCTCGTTTTTTATAAAATCACAGATACTATTACGGGTAGGCACCTGGTCAGGATGTTCTATCAAGTCTTTAACAGCCGATTCCATACGGTTGTACAAAACTTGAGCTTCCCGTAACTTTTGGCCCAATGTTTCCAAACGCTGATCCATCAAACTCCGTATCAATGGACAAGGTGTATTACCTGTTTCCGCCAAAAGCAAAATCTGGCGAATATCCTTTAAGCTAAACCCGAGTTTTTTGGCCGAAAGTAAAAACCGTAAACGGCTTTCATCTTCCGAGCTATATCGCCGATAGCCATTGGTGAGGTCCTTCATAGGAGTGAGCAACCCGAGTTTTGTGTAATGCCGAATTGCATCGGCACTGACGTTAAACCGACGGGCAATATCAATTACTGTCATCATGGTAATTTTGCTTTAAATTATTTCTGCATCACCACTCGATGGCACTGCGACACTTATTTAAAAAAATGTCTTCGTGCGCGACTCTGGTGTTAGCAGTTAATGATTTGACCCGGCAATCACGGAGTAAAGGCAGGTCGCTTACTCAATATTTTGGGAGTAGAAAATTCAGGCGTGGAAACGCCGATTTAGAAAAATCTAGGAGGGTTATAGATATAAGAAGGAATTCCTGAGTGATGATTCTCAGGAATTTCAGAGAAAGGCATTACATTTTGTCGATCTAGCTGGAAATTTAAAACTAGGTTAAGTCCGGCTCCTCCAAAAATACAGGAAGACGCACACATCCCAGTATCCAAACAGTCAATATCACAGTTATCACAATTTTCTGTAGGTGACTCATTATCAGAAACTTGATGGTGATATTGGAGGCTTTTCGCTGTTTGGATACTATGCTCGTGATGGCTAAGGCTCTCACCGATATGATTAGCCACACCAGAATCTAAAGCGACTTCGATAACCGTGCGGTCATTAGCCATATTAGTGGGCATGCCAGCCATCAAAGGTTGGAAAATCAACCCCCAAATAACTAATACAATACCTACCAAACGAATCAAAGTAATCACCCTATATTTGCTATAAAAGATTACTGTGTTACACAGTAAAACTTTAATAAAAACTATGCCAAACCTACACCTACGCCCAAGGCATAGGTCAAGCACTGTTCCAAAAATTAAATATCACCAATTAAACTAGTGATCTCCTTCTCCATAAAAAATATACCGATGGTACTACCAGCAAAGTGAGGATAACCGCGCTAATCATTCCACCAACCATTGGAGCGGCTATTCGGCTCATCACTTCAGACCCCGTTCCCGTTCCGTATAAAATAGGCAGTAAGCCAACAACGATAGCAGCCGCAGTCATCATTACCGGGCGAACACGCATTCCTGCACCCTGTAAAACGGCTTGTCTCAACATTTCTTCGCTCAAAGGAGAACCCCGCTGTTGGCATTCTCCAAGCATTTGTTCATAGGCTTGATTAAGATACACCAACATAATGACGCCAATCTCTACTGCCACACCGGCCAGCGCGATGAAGCCTACGCCCACTGCGACAGAAAAATTAAATCCTTGCAGATACATTAACCAGATACTACCTACCATTGCCAGCGGCAAAGTGCCCACAATAATGGCCACCTCCACAAAGTTACCAAAATTCATAAACAGCAAAATGATAATAATGGCCAAGGTCAACGGAACTACATAGGTTAATTTTTCTTTGGCACGCAGCATATATTCATATTGGCCCGACCAAGCAATAGAGTAACCGGCTGGTAAATCAAGCTGCTCATTCACCACTTTTTGTGCTTCAACCACATAATTACCAATATCAACACCTTCAATATCGATATAGGCCCAGCCATTGAGTCGCGCATTCTCACTTTTTATTGCCGGAGGACCATCTTCAACAAAAATATCGGCCACATCACCTAGGGAAATACGTTGATTGTTGGGAGTCACAATGGGTAACAGGGATAACTTCTCTGGTGAGCTTCGGTAGTCCTGCGGGTACCGAATGTTAATGGGATATCGCTCCAGCCCTTCGACCGTTTGGGCCACATTCATACCACCAATCGCCGTAGCAACAACCTGTTGTACATCGTCGATGTTCAGGCCATAACGTGCAGCCTTTTCTCTCTGTATGTCCACTTTTATGTAACGCCCTCCAGCAACCCGCTCCGCATAAACAGAGGCGGTGCCAGGGACATCCTTAAGAATGGTTTCCAATTGCTGGCCAATCGTCTGAATTTTGCTTAAATCGGGACCAGCAATTTTAATCCCGACAGGGGTTTTAATTCCGGTTGCGAGCATATCAATACGAGTTTTAATTGGCATGACCCAGGCATTAGTGACACCGGGCAATTTCACGAGATTGTCCAGCTCTTTTTTTAGATCGGCAGTAGTCAAGCCAGCCCTCCATTGATCTTTAGGTTTAAGCTGAATGAACGTTTCAATCATGGTGAGTGGTGCTGGATCCGTTGCGGTTTCTGCCCGTCCAACCTTACCAAAAACGGTTTTCACTTCAGGGACGGTATAGATCAATTTATCCATCTGCTGAAGCAGCTCTCGTGCTTTACCAATAGAAATACCTGAATAGGTTGTTGGCATATACATCAAGTCCCCCTCATCCAGCGGAGGGATAAACTCACTACCAATTTTATCTAGCGGCCAAAGCCCTATAAAAAGAACGAATACCGCCCCTAACAGGGTGGTTTTCGGAAACTTCAACACGCTTTTAAGTGCGGGCAAATATGCAGCTGTTAGCAGACGGTTAATTGGGTTTTTGTGCTCTGGCAGTACTTTCCCCCTAATGAAATAGCCCATTAAAACTGGCACTAGGGTAATGGCCAGAGCCGCAGATGCTGCCATCGCATAGGTTTTGGTGAAGGCCAGAGGTGAAAACATTCGTCCTTCTTGCGCCTCTAGGGTAAATACTGGTACGAAACTGACAGTGATGATAAGCAAACTAAAAAAGAGTGCCGGCCCAACTTCACTGGCGGATTCAGAAACAATTTGCCAACGGTTTTCCTTAGTGATTGGTGTGCGCTCCATATGCTTGTGCATATTTTCGATCATCACAATAGCACCATCAATCATGGCCCCAATAGCAATTGCAATGCCACCTAGAGACATAATATTGGCGTTTAGACCTTGCGCATGCATGATGATAAAAGCGGCTAGAATGCCAACGGGCAAACTAAAAATAGCAACTAGAGATGACCGAATATGGAACAAAAATATCATGCAAACCAAGGCAACAACTCCAAACTCCTCTAACAGTTTGTAAGCTAAGTTGCTAACAGCACGTTCAATCAAAGCACTACGATCATAAACTGTCACAACCTCAACACCATCAGGTAACCCCTGCTTCAGTTGTTCTAGTTTGGCTTTTACGCCATCAATTGTTTTTTGTGCGTTTTCACCAAAACGCATGACAACAATACCGCCCACGGCCTCGCCTTCACCATTCAGTTCGGCGACCCCTCTGCGCATTTGTGGTCCCAGCTCTATTTCGGCCACATCTTTCAACAGCAGAGGCGTACCATTTTGGTTTACCCCCAACGGAATGCTAGCTATCCCTTCCTTACTTTTTAGATACCCTGTGGCCCGTAACATGTATTCGGCTTCAGCCATTTCAACAACAGAAGCACCAATTTCTTGGTTACCGCGTTTAATGGCCGTTTGAATGTGCGAGAGCGGAATACCGAAAGCTCTTAACTTATCAGGGTCCACTTTAACCTGATATTGTTTCACCATACCGCCTAAGGCACTGACTTCAGATACACCGGGTACGGTTTGCAGCTCATACTTCAAAAACCAATCTTGCAAACTTCGCAGTTCGCTGATGTCGTGCTGCCCGGTTTTATCTACTAGTGCATACAAATAGACCCAACCCACACCAGTAGCATCTGGTCCCAATTGAGGCTTTGCTTTAGTAGGAAGTGATGGTGCTACTTGGCTCAGATACTCAAGTACTCGTGAACGAGCCCAATACATATCGGTTTTTTCATCGAAAATAACATACACATAAGAGTCGCCAAAAAACGAGTATCCCCGCACTGTTACAGCACCAGGCACCGACAGCATTGCGGTGGTCAGTGGATAAGTGACCTGATCTTCCACTACCTGTGGCGCTTGCCCCGGATAAGACGTTTTAATAATCACCTGTACATCGGATAAGTCAGGTATAGCGTCTACCGGTGTGTTTTTTAATGAAAACAGTCCAACACCAACCACAATTAGAGTGGCCAGCAAAACAAAAAAACGGTTCCCGATAGACCAACGAATGATAGATCCAATCATCTCTTTCCCTTCTATTCGCTATGGTTACTATGATTCATATTTTCATGATCCATGCTCATGTCCTGGCTGTGATTCATACCCTCATGATCCATATTCATGCTCTGGCCTTGATTCATACCCTCATGATCCATGCTCATGCTCTGGCCTTGATTCATACCCTGGCCTTGATTATTACCTTCATGGTCCATGCTCCGATCGGAAACCTTATCTGACGGGATATGAACTGCAGAAATCCCGTACTGGTCATCTCCTGCTCTCTGAACCTCAACATGCACAGTCATACCTTGTTCAAGCTTGGAAAAGTCCACTGTTTCAGAAACGCCAAAATCCATAGTCATTTCGGGCCAATCCCACTCACTTATCGGTTTGTGCGTTATGTTAACCATTCTGTGCTCTGCCATCAGACTATTAAGCCTAGCTTCGACCCAAACGCTGGATGCTAGCTCTTCATCACTACTCTCATGGTTCATACGTTTAAAATCAGATGTTTTACTAGATTCGGAATCAAGTAAAAACTGAGCTGAAGTCACAACACGCTCGCCTTCATCTAGCCCGCTTAAAATCTCAACGAAATTTTCAGCAAAGCGACCTACTTTGACGTTAATAGATTTAAAACGCCCATCGCCAAGTGCAAGTACTACGCGGTTAACGCTACCTGTGCGTATAACTGCCTCTTGAGGTACAAGTAAGCTAGGGCTGGAGTTATTCGTATGAATGGCGACTTGAGCAAACATATTAGGTTTTAATACCTGGTTTTTATTTTCGAAGCGCAGCCTGACTTTCACCGTCCGAGTTTTGCTGTCCAATGTGGGATAAACATAATCCACTTTCCCTCGCCACTCTTTTCCAGGCAAATAGTCAAGCGACATAGTTACGGGAACACCCACAGAGACTTCGGATGCCTGTCGTTCGAACACTTCAGCTTCCACCCACATTTGCTCAAGCGTTCCAATGGACATCAAGGTAGTCCCCGGCTTGACGAAAAACCCTTCCCGAATATTGAGGTTGTCGACAACACCGCCCTGTGGAGCAAAAAAAGTTATGCTCTGCTCCACCTTTTTGGTTTTCATTAGTTTCTTGATCACACTTTCCGGAAGCTGCAGAGCCTTTAACCGATCCTCTGCTGCTCTAATTAAGCGTTGATTATTTCGATTAAGTGCAAGCACCAACTCTTCCTGTGCATTGACCAATTGCGGGGAGTAAATCTCGTAAAGTGGCTGCCCCTTTTTGACAGGATCTCCTGATGCTTTCAAATAAAGCTTTTCAATCCAGCCTTCTACTCTGGGGTGAATATGGACTAAATGATCTTCATCATATCCAACATAACCTACTGTTTTTATTTCAGAGTGTAAGACCTTTCGCTCCACCGCAGCCGTTCGAACCCCCAGATTATTGATTACATCCGGCGAAATCTTGACCGCTCCGGGCCCCTCATCTGGGCCTGTGCTGCCTTCTTCATAAACAGGGATCAAGTCCATACCCATTGGTGACTTGCCCGGCTTCTCTCGTTTGTAATTTGGGTTCATGGGAGCAACCCAATAAAGCGGCAATTTTTCTTGCGTTACATTTTCTGATTCATTTTGTGAACCGTTTGACCCTAACCAATAGCCAATGCCACCGGCTGCCACAACTAAAATTATTGCGGTAAAAACGTTGGATTTATTCAACATGAATAACTCCTTTTGAACTTAACTTATCATTCATTTGATTATTTCCCTTAACAGCAACAGAACCATCACTCAGCATCATTTCAATTGAGCTATGTTGGTTTACAAAAAGATAATTCAGCCGCACGATCAATTTTTGTCTGTCTACATCAATATTTAGTGCTTCAATTTCGGCATTTAATACGGCAATACGCGCTCTAACCGCTTCAGCAAAATCACCATCGTCATTCGTATAAGCGGTGAGTGACGCTTCGGCTTGAATGTACATTTGCGGTAATAGTTCAGACCGATAAAGTTCTTGCCGCTCATTGAGCCGAAGAAGTTGCGCTTTGGCGGTCTCGAACGAGGCCATCATATTCCTGAGCAACAACCATTTCTCCGTTTTCACCGACTCAGCCTGAGATACCGCTGCGCGATACTCATTATCTTGACGATTGGCCGTGAAAATCGGCAAATCAAAGGTGATTCCAACAGAAAAGAGATCTGCGCGATCCTTACCAAAAACGTCGTCATCACGATACCCATACGCGGCATTGACACCCCATTCAGGTTTGTACTTTTGTTTGGCCAGATCTATGCCTATATTGGTTGCCTGAATTTTTTTATCTAACCCTTTAACGGCTGGGTGCTCCGATAAATAGTTCGCCAATATTTCTTGCCCAATAGGGGTCAAGCTTTTGTAAAGCTGGGGGTTCAATAAAAAAATGTCTGGCAATTTTTTAGTAAGCTTTAGCGTCGGATCAGAAGTGTGATTAAAAACCGAACCCTTTATTAAATACTGATCTGCGAAATAACTACTTAACCATTCAGATAACCTTTCCTGATACATCTCTTGCTGCTGCTTCAAAACTGTCAACCGATCGTCCAGCTGAATCAATTCCAGATCAGCGCGCACAATATCCTGCTGTCGAGTTCTGCCTATCGCCGATGAGTAGGCTGCTTCAGCAACATCTGCTAACTGTTCAAACAACGAACGATCTTTTTCAATAAGGGCAATACTTTCCTGAGCCTTGTAAGCATCTAGCCAAAATTGACTGACCGTCATAGCGACTTTAGCTTCCCTGTCGTAACGTTGGTAAGGGTATTGACTACCCATCACTTCAAGTTGTTTCTTTTTAATCGCCCGACTATCACCTCGTGGAAACATTTGAGATACACCGACCTTTGTCTGCGTCATCGCTTCCTGTTGAATATCAAAAGTATCAGTAGGTAAATTAGCAACCCCTATCGATACTTTAGGGTCAGGTAGAGTGCCCGCAGAAATGCTCATTGCTTCTATTGCGTCTTGTGAATGCTTGTTACCCACTAGCCAAGGGTCAATCGCTACAGCAATTTTTACCGCCGCATTAAGGTCCAAACTATCGTTTTTTCCTATGGATAACTCATTAGAGAGCGCAGCGCAGGATAAGATGCTGGCAGGAATGACAATGAGCCACTTCACAACTTTCTTGATAGCTTCCAATTGGGTGATAGAAATATTCATTTGCATTACATCCCTTTCAACTCTGTACCTATAAATACGACGCCAACAAAATGGAGTCTTGATTCACTAAACTATTTTTAGCCTTCCTCGAACCCATTTCATTGCGCCTTACTAGATCAACCGTTTCACTCATCAATTAAATGATTAGTGCTCGTGTCCATCAGTAGAATCATGACTATTTGGTGATTCTTGATGTGCAGGCATATGCTCACTTTCCAGTACGTTAACCCCATGGTCGTCATTCGTATCTAAAGCACTATGAGCATGTCCATCAGCACCCTCTTCATGACCATGACCTTCACCCATTGGCGCAGGCAGCCTCATGACACCAATACCATGCCTATAAACATTTTCGGCGCCAAGATAACCAGTGACCAATAACGATGAAGTGCTTATCCACAGAAACAGGATAAAAATCAGGCTTGGCTTTGTTTTTCGCGATAAGAACCCCCAGATAGCTACTATGATCCACAGTCCTAGCGTTGGTAATGCCCACTTCATGTGCAATGTCATCGCTTTATGTGACAGCGCATCATGAGCCACCGAGTTATAAGCTAACCAACCGGTTAATACCGTTACAAAACTAATAGCCACGCCAACCCATAAATTCCAACGTGCTGCGGCTAGAAATGTTTGACTGCGCTCACCCGAACCAAACAAAAGGCTCGCACTATAAAAGAATGCGGATATGGTTAGCAGAGCCACCGAAAAATGAACCAGCATGGGGTGATAATTTGGAATAATTTCCATTTTCTTTCTCAATATTTAATTTGTATTTTTATGGTTAAAGTTTTTTCCGACACCTATTAAGAACTTGTCAGGGCACCGTTTTTTTCATTTGCTTAAGAGCTACCTTAAATTTCGCCAAATTGTCATCCAGCTCATCCATGTAATCGAGTTTATATTTGCTCATCTTCGATTTGATATGGGGGTAGTCTTTCGCCATCATATTGCGTAGTAGCAGGACGTTTTTTCGTAAATACGCTGATTGTGATTCCAAACTATCGATACGATCTTGTATGTTTTCCAACTGACTAAAATTTTGCTGCTTTTCAACTAAGCGACGGTTATTTTTTTCCAAATCCTTTATCGGGTCTTCACCACCGTGAGCCCATGCCGAGATTGATAAAGTTGTTGCGATAAAGATAAACACTAATTTTTTCATATGTATTCCTTGAACACGTTGTTTTGAGGTTGTCTGTTTCTATCTGTACTGCTTCTTTAGTTATTTACATTCAAACTTTTGTTGTTGGTAAACTCCTTCACATTTTTATGCTATCCGTATGTATTCAAAAACTGTTGTCAGAACCAGGCACGAATACCAACAACCAGCTGCGTATCATCTATATCCTGCCCTGCGATTCTGGCAAAATCGGCGCTATTACCAAACTTTTTAAACCAATTCACACCAATGTATGGCGCAAATTCACGGCGGATTTCATAACGCAGACGCAGGCCCAGTTCTACATCCGATAACCCGGCCCCAACCCCAGTATCGGCATCATTTTGGCCGTAAAAATTCACTTCAATCTCAGGTGTCAGAACTAACCGCTGGGTAAATAGCAGCTCATACTCGGCCTCCAAACGCAGCGCAGTGCGCCCAGATTCTCCAATAAACAGTGCGGTGTCCACCTCAAAGAAATAAGGCGCCAACCCCTGAAAACCAACAACAGCCCAACTCCGTTTAGGCGTTGGATTAAAATCGTGTCGCACGCCTACCTGAAAGTCCCAATAGGTTGATACTGCTTTGCTATACAACGCCTGCAACTCCGCTTCTTCAATTATCCCGTCTTCACGCTCGCCTTCGGTTTTAATCCAGAGTTTTTCAAGGTCTTTGCCGAACCAAGCCTGCGCATCCCAAGCTAGCAGGTTGTCACCATCGGTATCACGCACTTCTAGCTGATCAAACATCACCTCGCTCAGTAATGGGTCGTCTGCTGTACCAGCATGTAACAAACCACTGCTCAGGCTAAAAAACACAGTGCTCGCCAACACTAATAGCGTGAGTAATTTCTTGTTTATACTATTCATTTGTCTCACCTCCTTAACTCACCAACACTTCCCGGAACATGCCGGGCATGTGATAGAGCAAATGACAGTGATAAGCCCACCGCCCTATCGCATCAGCAGTCACCAGATAACTTATTTTTGAACCCGGTTGGACAATGATGGTGTGTTTACGGGGAATATGGTTTGCTTCACCCGTTTCGAGTTCGCTCCACATACCATGCAAGTGAATAGGGTGAGTCATCATGGTGTCGTTCACGAGGGTAATGCGAACCCGCTCACCGTATCGCAAGCGTAGTGGTTCGGCATCGGCAAATTTAATGCCGTTGATCGACCACATATAACGGCTCATGTTACCCGTCAGGTGAAGCTCAATCTCACGCTCTGGTTCTCGCGGATCTGCGGTCCGGTACAGGTTGCGAACATCGGCGTACGTAAGTACATGACGGCCATTATTTCGCAGGCCAATACCTGGATCAGATAAGCCATCGTTTGGCTCGGAAGCCCGCATATCAACATGGGGCCCAAACTCGCTATCCTGATGAGAAATTTTACGGGTGCTACCGAAACCAGCTTTACCTAATACTTCAGAGGGTGTGCTATGCGGATACTCACCTTGATCTGAAGCCATACCAACCATTTCGTGTTGGCTATGATCCATAGATTCCATGCTACTCATTTGATGCTGGCTGTGGTCCATGTCGGGCATCATGTTCATATTGTGATGACCATGGTCCATGCCTTGCGTAGTCGACATATCTCCCGTTGCCGCCATGTTGTGACGCATACCCATATCGCGATGCCCCAGAACCGGAGCCGTGTCCATTTTAGGTAGGTCAGCTTGCCAGCCAGCATCAGGCGTTAGTGTGCCGCGTGCATAACCGGTACGATCAATACTCTGTGCAAACAGGGTATAAGCACTGTCATCACTGGGTTCGACAATCACATCATAGGTCTCCGCTACACCAATGCGGAATTCATCTACGGTGACCGGTTCGATATGCTGTCCATCAGAGGCCACCACTGTCATTTTCAAGCCGGGAATACGTACATCAAATATCGTCATGGCAGCGCCGTTGATAAAACGCAGGCGGACTTTTTCACCCCGTTTGAATACCGCTTGCCAGTTATCATCCGGCGTCACACCATTCATTAAATAGGTATAGGTAGCGCCTGTTACATCGGACAAATCTCTGTCACTCATACGCATCCGGTTCCACATGGCGCGATCGTTCCAAGTTCGCTGAACGCCTTTTCCCTTAATTTCCTGCCACAAATCTCCGACCGTACGCTCATTGAAATTGTAGTAATCACTCATTTTTTTCAGCTTGGCATATATTGCTTCGGGATCCTCATCACTCCAGTCCGACAGCATCACGACATAATCACGGTCATAACTGAAGGGTTCGGGTTCTTTGGGATCAATGACAATGGCCCCATACATACCGGTTTGCTCCTGAAAGCCTGAATGACTGTGATACCAGTAAGTGCCACTTTGTTTAACATCAAACTGATATTCAAAGCTTTCGCCTGGCGCAATGCCCGCAAAACTTAGCCCTGGCACGCCATCCATTCCGGTGGGCAGAATCATGCCATGCCAATGGATAGAGCTGTCATGAGCCAGATGATTAGTGACTCGCATTGTTACCCTGTCGCCTTCCCGCCAACGCAAAGTAGGTGCGGGAAGCGAATCATTAATAGCCGTAGCCAAACGATTTTTCCCTGTAAAGTTCACATCTTTATAGGCAATCGACAAATCAAACAATTGACCTCGTAAAGTTTGAGGGCCAAACATATTTTGTGAGTTTGCCGTCGACAGCCTTGGGAGTAGGCCTACTCCCAATAGAGCGCTTCCGGCGGCTAGGCCGGTGACAAAACGTCGCCGCGATAATGACGGCGCACTGGGCTTCATCAGATGTATTTGATTAGTATTTTTCATACTTAATAACCCTGTCTATTTGATCTTGGCGCCTTCAATTTTTAGCTCCAATAGATGCATATACTTCGGCGCTACCGTCAGTTTTAAGCAACAAAATATTGTAACTATCATTTCGATCACCCATTTCCATGCCAGGGCTACCTACTGGCATTCCAGGTACAGCTAGACCTATTGCATTTTGAGGAGGATTAGAAAGGAAGCGCTGTATCAAATGAGCAGGAATGTGCCCTTCAAATACATAACCTTCTGTAGAAACAGCCGTATGACAAGACTGATAACGAGGTGCAATAGCATTGCTCTGCTTCACTTCATTAAGATCAGTAGGATGGTGGATTAAAGTAGCAAAACCTGTAGTTTCAAGATGCTCAATCCACTTTTCACAACACCCACAAGTAGGACTTTTATAGACGTCCAGAGACGCCATTTTATTAGCTGGCCTATCAAGACTCTCAGAGGTTAGCTTCTGAGCATTTGCATCGCCCGTGATGTCTGAACAGGCGACAATGCTTAAAAAAATTGAAACAGCAAACAGCCATTTCATGGGTCTGGTAATAAATATCATGCTCGCTCCCGGAGCGGTTTTCGATCTTTTCAGATCACCAATTGGGAGCTTTGATACTCCCGCTAATACACTTTAGAAAGAAAGGAAACGCCAACTTTTAGGCGGACCTCTCCTGTGTTAGCGGGAAATAGGGGGACGGTATAACGAAAGAGTTAACTGGTTTTTAACAGGGCCAAGATAGTGTGCTGCCAGTAAGGCAGAATCAGATAAAAAAGTCGATTGCGCTACAGGTAACATAGCTGCACTACAGCCACCAAGGCTACAGTCACACTCAGGGCAGCTTTCAGATGAATCAAGGGAATCATCTAAATTCATATTCTTATGCTGTGAATGGTCCATAACGAAAGAATCCATCAATTGATCTTGGATCTGTGATTGAGGAGCTTCGTTCAGGCAGGGCATAGCAGAAGACGCGACAGCTTGACCGATGAAAGCCATCATCAGTAACGCTACAATAATTTTCGTGTACTTTGCTATTCGCATTGGTCTGTTTGCTATTATTGTTCTAATTCGTACTTTATAGAAGTACGGCCTGTACATTAGTTCAATTTTTTTTAGCCCGCAACCCGTTTTTTTATACTAAATTATTGAAGTTAGGCGTAACAAAGAACATGCCTTCTATTTTAGTTTCTATTGAAAACGGGTTTGATTTTGTTTCTAAACAACTTGCCGAACATTAAATGGTCGCTCGTCTCATGCCGAACTCTTCCAGCAAGAATGCAGGGAGATATATTCAAGTGGCGGGCTAAAGCCTCTATGTCAGAAGACTCAAAAAGACTATTCTGAGCCCAGACATCGCTAGGAATTAGAGCTTCCTGTGCTAACGCATCAGCCTCTTGCTCCATCTGATCTCCACCTTCGGCATCAAGGTCATCAATAAACCAAACTTCTGTACCATCAACATGTAGAGAAATATGTGCCAGCTCGTGCATCAATGTAAACCAAAAGTTATCCAATCGGTCATGACGCAGTGTAAGTGCAATTACCGGGTTTCCATTAGCATTGAGACACACGGCTCCATCAAGATAGGTCTTGGGCAAATGAGGCTCAATAATCAAATGAATACCACTATGATTCAAATATTCTATCGCCAAGATTGGACCCTGTTCTGACCACGAGAGTTGAGCCAGTTTCCGCATGAAATCTAAATCAACCGACCCTTGCTTATATTCAACCAGTAGAGCTTCTTCTTGTGCTTGCTTCAAGACTTTAACTTGCCAAGCCCACAATGCATATGGATCTGTCTCTTTATCATTTGAGCGTAAATGTGCGCTGCTTCTAAGCAGCGCGGGTTGAAGTGCTAGTCCACTAGGAACGCTCGATAAAAATCTATTTATGTGTTCTGCCGCATATTCTTTTAACTCAGCCAAAGAACCGGCAAAGCCATCTAAGTAACCGCGTCTACGCATTTCTGACAACGGGAATGCCAACCAGTCTGTATCACTCTCACTGGCCGCTTGCTGAGCAGGCTCCCGAATCAAAACATCTGCAGAGATGCCCAAACCTTCACTGATTTTTCGTATCATATTCAGGCTGAGAGAACGATTCCGACTCAGCACTTCAGAAACCTTAGATGGTGACCCAATATATGGAACAAGGTCTTTTTGAATAAGCCCTTGTTGATCCATACGAAATTTTATGGCCTCGATGGGGTCTGGATCATCAATCGGAAATTGTTCTTCCTCGTAACGCTCGATCAATAAAACAAGAACTTCCAGCTCGTCTGCTTCAGAAGTATCAGGCACAGGATTAGTATCTATCAGATCCATCAAACGCGCCAAGGCCTGTTCGTGTTCTTGGTTTGTCTTAATAATTTTGATGTGATTCATGAGACTGTCCTATTAGAAACTCTTCTTATCGTACTCAGCATGAGTGCCTACCCACTCAATAACGACAATATCATTTTGATATCGAACCTTTACAACCAATCGATAGTCATTTCCTTTGATATTGAAAATAACCCTATTATCGGCAAGAAAAGAAGCGCTACTGAATCGGTTTTTGATGTCTTGGGAGGTTTTCCAGCTGGCTCCATCAGCCTCGTTAAACCAAGCATCCAGCGCTCCTTTAGCATTTGCATGCTTCCCGCTGAACTTGATTAGCTTATCTCGTCCTAAGACTTTCATAAATCCCTCTAGTTCCCTCTATGGGAAATAATAACAAAATTCCCAAAAAAGGGAAATAATATCTTGTAAAGGTGTATTCAATTAGGTTAAAAATAGAACCATTAGAAAATGGAAGTTATTACAACTAAGTAATCGGATAAAAGCAGACTCACCCTTTACTTGAAACGACAAATTATTGGCACGGAAATCTATCCGAAGGAGCCCCAAATACTACAAACAACAACTGCTCCGCTACAGACTCTTGAGGACATCAATTTATATATCGAAGTACAGCAGGCAGATTCCGACTGGGATTATGCCGTTTTGTTAACCGATAAGAAAAGCGTTGTTATCGCATTGTGTGTAGATAAACACGACATAGTGCAGGTAATACGAATTTGCCTGGCGGAAGAAGATGAGATCATCCAAGCATTAAAGGCCTTAAACAAAGGTAACACTAGGTTGCTATGTTGCGAAGCCAGAGACGAGGTTGCTCGTATCGACTGTGCTGAAGTTATTTTTAATGCTATTGAGAATTCAACCTCGCAAAAGAAAACTTTAGCTCGTGCCGTCAAGTACTTCGAGCACAAACCGAGAGGACGCGGCCAGCCTATCACAGCTAACATAGCACGTGATGTCGTTTTTGAATCACACGGTTACTGTATGTTTGAAGGTTGCGGTGATCACCTTGGGGTTGATCGCTTGACCGGCATTAAAGGCAACTTCCGTTATCTCGCGCATATCGTTGCCTCCTCTCCAGATGGTCCACGCGGTAACCAAAGATCTCACGAGTTATCGAATGACCCAAAAAATATCATGGTTCTATGTGACAAGCACCACCGTTTGATCGACAAGGTGGCTGTAGATGAGTATGACGAATCAAGATTAAGGGGCATGAGAACGGAATTCACTACAAACTCTGATTGTCTCTTACAATCGCTGGCCTATCAGCCCGTAACAACCTTTACCGCACTTTGGCCAATAGGTAATTTTGTCACTGAAGGCCCAAGCCCCCAAGAATACGCAATATCTCTCAAACCTGTTCATTGCCGCCCATCTGGACGGCCATTAAGCCTAATTCACCGCACCTCCGAAGCGCCTGCAGATGATCAATGGTGGGAAACGATCGTGCCTCGTGAAATCAACCACGTTGGAAACAAATTCTTAGGGTATGACGCGAACGATAGGCGACAAGCGGGGCTCTACGCAATGGGCCCCTCTTCTACCCTGATTGGTCTGGGTGCAATACTGGGTAACAAAAGTAACCTGTGTGTAGTGCCTAAATCCAGGAAAAATGGATGGGGATGGGAGCGCTCTGAACCAATTGAACAACCTTTCAGTGTTAGTGGGTTAGATAATATAGACGGCCCCATCGAGGAGCTCGCCGTCACGTTATTTTTAACTGCTATCCCCGCCGAAAACCAGCAGGTTTTGGATTATTTGAAGACAAAAAACATTAACTGTATTCATATTACGCCGAAATTCTTTGGCAACACCTGTCTGGCACACCCCCATGAAGGGGCGGCACTGCGAGAGATGTTCCTCGAACTACTTCACCACCTTCGCAACAAATTTCATGTGAAGAGAGTTCACCTGCTGCACTGTGCCCCCAATGCTGCATGCGTAGAAGTTGGCCGCGCTATTGAGCACAACCACCCTTCTATACGCATCTACGATCACTGTAAATCAGGCGATGAAAAATACATGGTTCCGCGACTTGATTTAATTCCTTCTAGGGATCAAGTTGAAGTATGCGGTACCCCTAACAATGAAGTTATCCCGTTTCACCAGCACTTTCAAACGGCCACGGAGTAAGGCACCATGACAAAAGAAAACCGTTTTCAGGATATTTATGAGGAACTTGAACTTCAAGAAGGTTCCATTTTTCGCGGTATTGATACAGATGAGTGGGCAATCTACGCTCAATATTTGAATTCTGTTCTCAGGGCTAATTCGATCGATAAGCAGGAGCTTGAACAGGCTACCGAAAAATACAACGAGATCGAAAAATACCTAAATAACTCATTCTCGAGATATAACTTTAGTTTTTATCCTCAAGGATCTCTTGCTCATCAAACTACTGTTCGTAACGGATCCTCAAATCGATTTGACCTCGATCTGATTTGTCGTTTGAATCAGTCTACGGTCA
>Ga0070726_10000388_pt1 | contig 57313 bp, 41 predicted proteins | sample tdAd471_FD_67275 | JGI IMG/M metagenome (GOLD analysis project Ga0070726, IMG submission 67275) | Marine sediment microbial communities from the Atlantic coast under amendment with organic carbon and nitrate - tdAd47.1 | ecosystem: Environmental > Aquatic > Marine > Coastal > Sediment | place...
GTGCCCCCTCGCGGGCTCCTTCAATGACGGCTGCCGTCGCGCTCTGGATCAGCAGGGCGAGGAATCCGAACTGAAAGATGGCCAGGAACGAGATGAACAGAACAGGCATCGCGAGAATGAACTCGAGAATGATGGCACCACCGCGAGTCGGCTGACGCCTTGCAGCAGACGCGCGGCGACGCCGGGAAGCTGAGCTGAGCTTCCAGACTTGCCTGTCATTTCCTCGACGTTCAGAAACCATCTGCGGCTACCGGTTTGCATTGTTAACAGCAGGAAACGCCCCGAGTCTGCGCGGTGACAGCCGGGTAGCGCTCAAACAACGGAGCGCCAGTCCTAAGTGTTAATTGCGTTGATCGCATTCGCCAGGTCGACCAGCTCGTTCACGAGCGCTGTTCGCACGGATGCGAGCCCGACGATGACGCCAATGCCGACAATCGACAGCAGCAGGAGATACTCGACGAAGATCGACCCCTTCAGACGACGAGGCTTCTTCATCCACTGTTTTTTGAGCTTTTGAAACACGGTATCCGGTCCCAGATCAGTCGCGTCGCAGCCCGCTTCCTGCGGTGCGCTGCGACCGGGTTGACGCTTTGGAGTCATTCCTGAACCGACTCCGCTGCCATTCCACGCAACGGCAGCCAGTCCTGCCTTCAATCGAAAGCAACCCTCGTGCCGCGTTCCGGCAGTCCGGGAAACACGGTCCATCGCGGAACTTCGGGATCGAGCCGAAGGTCCATGTCGAGCTGACTGACCTGTCGAATCTGACCGGCAAACCGCGGCAGATCGCGCACAAACAACGCAGCCTGATCGTCGCGGTAGACGCCCACCCAGTCCGCTCGCGTGTCGAGATACCGCGTCGTCCCCGCCTTGACTGGCAGCAATGCGATCTCAGTCGGAAAGTCATCGATCAGCGGGCAGACCTGAGGCAGATCATCGCCGGCTTTCTGAAACGCGGTCAGCTTCTGCTCGATCTCGGCCGGATAAACCGTTCGATAGCGACCGTCGAACGCGACGTGTGACGCGGGAAACGTGTGCCAGATGGCGAACTGTCCCCAGCCATAATCCGTGACGAGGTTTCCGTTGATGTCCAGCTGCTGCATCACCACGAGAGCGCGTGTCGGCATTCCGGGAACATAGCTGCGGTTTTCCACGGCGATCTCCCACGGAGCAACACCGTGCTTCCACAGATCCAGCGACGTTTGCACCTGCAACCCCGCCAGAAACACGCAGACGACGGCAACGCCGGCTCGCTGCTTCCACAGGTGTTCGGCACCGGTCCAGCGCTCTCGAAGTTGTGGGAACAGCCGCTGCAGAGCGTCCTCAATCTGAGCCGGCAGCAGCACCATCACGGCAATGCACAGCAGGGCCACATGCCGCAAGTGGCTCACGGCCTGCCAGCCAATGACCAGCAGCACGACGAAATCGATCAGTGATCGACGGCGGGAGAACACGCAGGCGAAGGCTGCCATGCCGAACGGAACGGCCAGCACGGGCGACGGCCCCACCGACCAGACCGGCCGCCACTCGCGCACCAGCTGCGTCGTCCAGAGATGGTCCCACAGCATCGCGTGCAGGTTCCAGCCGTACGGATTGATGAACGTCGCGAAGAGCGTCAGCAGTGACACAACAACGATCCGGCGAGCCGCCGGAATCGTCGCACTGTCGGCGAGCGCTCGCAGTAGCGCTCCCACGCAGTAAATGCCGAGCACTCCAATACCTGCCAGAAAACCGCCGTGATGATTCACCCAGGCGACCATGAGCAGCGGAACAGCAAACAGCCAGCGGGAGGGTGATCTGTCGACCGCCGTCGAATCAGATCCAGACTGCTGCCACCAGCTTTGCAGAATGAACAGGTAGGCCGCGAAGCAGAAAAACGTCGTCACCTGAGGCCGCACAAAGACGACAAAGTCCGACAGACACTCGGCACCAATGACGAGCAACATCGTTGCCGTCGCAAGCCCGGCTCCCGCACGACGAATCGCAGCGAGCACGAACCACAGCACTCCGGTCACGAGAGTCGACCGCCACAGGATCAGCCCGGCATTGCCGAACATCCGCCAGGCGAGGCCGAACTCGTACTCGCTGGCCCACTCATGGTTGATCCACTGACCGCTGGGAACCGTGTAGCTGAACGGGTCGGATCGTTCGGTCAGCACACCGAGATCAATCGCCCGCAGCCCATACAGCGTGTGTCCCCAGAGATCCGGATCGGCGACCGTCAACGCCGACAGAAACAGCACGCAGACCAGCCAGACCAAAAGCGTCAGTGAACACGGAAGCCGCTCAACCGAGTCGCGGTGCCCCATCGAATGCCCCGAGGTCTGGAATTCCGGTCAACATTGAAACTCGCGGGAAATGACCGCCGCGACCAGCGCATGCGCGAACGCAGACGGAATTATGGGCATGTGACACCGGAGACGTGAACCACCAGCGGATTGTTGACAATCTCGCTGTTCGCCCCAGCACACCGAGCCGTTGCGATTGCCCGACCGCTAACGGGGAACGTAGCGAGCGATGTTCCGAAGATGCTGTCGACGATACTGTTGACCTGAATGGTTTTCTGACACAGCACAGCAAAGTCCTCGTCGGGGACAATCACGACGACGGAAACTGAGCCGGAGAAGTTCCGTCCTGCGCCCTGCAACTGCGCTGAAGTGCCGGTTGCCTGGAGCGCCTGGTCGATTGTTACTGTTCCTACATTGCCGAACGTAAATGTGAATGCGATGCGTCCAGTTCGCGTCGAGGCTCCGCTTTCTCCGAAATCACCACCGTCGTCTGCCAGAGTGTTGGGCAGGGAGCCTCCTGATTCGACGTTGTCGGTGTCCACACCGAAGATCAGCGTCTCAGTGGCCTGCCACGCGAAATCACTAAACGTCAGCGTCAACGTATCTGTGCCATCACCGCTTGCCGTGAGGACTTCCGCATCCGTGACGTCGCTGGTGGCATGAATGGCAGGCCCGTTTCCGGTCGCTTCAGTAGCTGCTCCGTTAAACGTCCGAAACGTTCCGAAGTCCCATACAGCAGTGGCATCTTCCTGCATCCACGCGGGGTGTGGTACATTGCGAAGACTGATGTCCAGCTGAGACACATAAAGTCCGGGGCTCGACGAAGTGAGTGAGATCTGGAATGCGTCCGGTGTGGACAGCGTATCTGCAGCATCGACGGTGATGTCAAATTCAAGGGTGACCGTTGTCGTTGACATCGTACTTCGACCGCAGCCAACTGCAGAGTTGACATTAAATGAGTTGCCGCCCGCAGTGGGAAACCCGCCGAGGATGATGTCCCCGGTGCAGAGCGTCGCGGGCGTGTTGTCGTACCCTGTCTGGTCGTCGCCGTCGTTCGTCTCGTTCCGATTCAGTGAGAAGAACTGTCCATTGACTGAGTTCGCAGCGAATGTCGCGATCGCTGCATCGCGAGCGGCTCCCGTGACAGCAAACGCACCGGGAGTCGGGTGCGGATTCATCGGCAAGGACAAGGCTTCGGACTCGTCGCCCCAGGTCTTTACGCCAGCCAGAGCAGCCGCTTCGAGATTCGTCTGCAGTTCTGTGCGAGCCGTCCACAGATTGCCGATCTCGACAACGGTGATCAGCAGAATGAGAGCCGTCGGCAGAGACACAATGACCCAGATCGTCGCGATGCCACGGCGCAGCGACGAACCACGGCGATGGCTCGCTCGTCGACGCGCTGAAGGCTGAGCGGTCATCCGCTGATGGCTAATCGGGGCAGTTTTCATAAGGCAGCGTTGTGCTGGCGGTGATGATCTTTGACGAGATATCGAAGCCGAATGTCGACAGCAGGTCGGGGGTCAGCTGGTCCGCATCGACGCAGACGGTCACTCGGATCGAGCCTCCGGGCACGTCGGCGATCGTCGGCAGCGAACTCGCGGGAGCGTTGCAGCCTGTGCAACTGCCGGCCGTGCTGGTTCCCGATCCGGGAGCCCCGGTGCAGGTCGCGTTCGTCGTGACGTACTCAAGGATGACCTGGCAGCTGGAATAGCCACCGGAACTCAAGACGCGGTCGACGGTCGTCTGCACGGTGGAGCCGCCTGACGCCAGACTGCCGACCGCCAGTTCGCTCGCGACTTTGGCGCCCGCCCGACTCGATGCCTGCACATGCTTAATGCCGGAAAGCAGCAGACCAAATTCGATGACGGCGGCGAGCAGAATGACAATCACAGGAAACAGGACGATAACCTCCAGAATCACGACACCCGAGCGCCTGCGGCGCACGCCCGCTGCTCGGCGGCGCGTTTCGCCCGGCGGACGCGAAAGACTTTCGAATTTGGTCGTAATGGAACGCTGCATCGACGGATTTCCAGACGCGATTGAGACGGTCGCTCACCCTGACAAGGCAGATTGTGTGCCGCAAGTCGTGGCTGGCTCTGCTGTGCCATTCCAGAGGATGCTCAGTCCGGATTTTCACGCGAGACATGCTGCTCCATGCTTCCCGTTGTTGACACTGCCCGTTAACAGGAGACAGCCACTGTTTGCGCATTGTCGGCAGGTCAAGGTGGGCAGGCGACAGCTTGTTCGGGTTGGAAAGGTCAGTCGAGCACCGCAGCCGAACTTCAGAGCCGGGCACGGCGTTTGCCACACAGCAAAAGCCAAATCGCTACTCAGGATCCGCCCTTATGACCCCGCTCCGCCCCCGCCGTGTGCTCGCCCCACTGTTCTGCCTGCTGGCAGTCACCTGCTGCTCCTGCATGGAATCTCCGCAGGAAAGGCTGATCGGACGCTGGTACAACAGCCAGAATTCGATTCGTTTCAAGGACGACGGCACTCTGGTCTGGAATGCCCGTCGGCGACAGGCCTACGGCAAATACTGGTACACCGGCGAGGCTCGTCCGTCGACCACAAATCAGGCTCAGCCCAACCTGACGATTCAGCTTGTGACGTCCGACGGCGACAACGTTGTGCAGTATGAAATGCAGTATCTGGGCGGAGATAAGATGCGGCTGCAGCCGGTCAACCGCGGGAACGAGGCGATTCGTGGCCTGTTTGTTCTGACGAAAGCCGGCCCGAACGACGCCCTCACGACCGAACTCGTTTCCCGCTGAAACTCTGCGAGTGGCGACCAGTCGCGATCGAACGGTGTCCCTCAACAAGATCGAGCACGTCGGCCACGACGCAACTCTGCGTGCAATCGCAGAGCCTGCTCGACAGAATTCTGCAGCGTTCAGGTTGCTCACCGACCGCTCAGGAATTCTCATGGCCCCCGGCAACGACATTCCCGCAATTCTCGGAGGCGTTCCGCTCTGTCCCGGCGGCCCTCCCCACTGGCCGCCTGTCTGGCCGGAAGTCCTGGAAGCTGGCCAGCGAGCTTTATCCACCGGTGACTGGGGGCGCTACCACGGCCCGCATTGTGACGCGCTACGAAGCCGGCTCGCCGACCTGCACGCGCTGCCTGCCGGAACACAAAGCAACTCGGCTCAAGGCCCGACGCTGCCTGAAGTTCAACTCTGCTGCAGCGGGACGGCGGCTGTCGAGCTGGCGCTGCGAGCCGCTCAAGTGGGTCCCGGCGACGAGGTCATTCTCGCTGCGTACGATTTTCGAGCCAATCTTCAGAACGTGTTGACGCTCGGCGCGACGCCGGTGCTCGTCGATCTGAATCCAGAATCGTGGCAGCTCGACGTCGCGCAGGTCGCCGCCGCGATTTCAGACAAGTCGAAAGCGATCATCGCGTCTCATCTGCACGGCGCTGCGGTCGCGATGTCGCAGCTGATGCCGATCGCGGAAGCGCACGGCCTGACCGTTATTGAGGATGCCTGCCAGGCAACAGGAGCCATCCTCAACGGTCGCCGCGCCGGCACTCACGGGCACGTTGGCGTCTTGAGTTTCGGCGGCAGCAAGCTGCTGACGGCGGGACGAGGCGGCGCGATCATTGCCCGCCGGCCAGAGATCGCCCAGCGAATCCGACTGTATGCCGAACGAGGCAACTCGGCTTATCCCCTGTCCGAACTGCAGGCCGCGTTACTTCTGCCACAGGTCGAGCAGCTCGAAGCCCGCAACCGACACCGACTGACAAACGTCCGGCTGCAGGCCACTCTGCTGCAGGACGTCCCGGGACTAACGCCGATCTTCAGCCTGCCGATTCAAGACAGCGAAGACGTTCCCGCGTTCTACAAAGCTGGTTTTCAATATGACTCGACGAAGTTCGACGGTTTGAGCCGCGATCGTTTCGCCGCCGCTGTCCGGGCTGAAGGCGTCGCCCTGGATCCGGGCTTTCGAGCGTTCCCTCAAACGCACAGCCGCCGTCGCTACCGTTCGACCGCTGACCTTCCGATAGCATTGAAGGCGGACGCTGGCATCCTCGTTCTGCATCACCCGGTGCTGCTCGGCAGTGAGGCCGATGTCCGCGCGGTCGCCGATGCGATTTGCCGGGTTGCAGCAGCCAGCCCGGACATTGCGAAGTCTGGCTGAGCAGGTCAGGAACAGGCGAGTATTCGTTCTCTGCTCACAGCTCAGTCGTCAGATTGTGCGGATGTGTAAATCAGAGACCAGTAATCAGGCCGTTCCTCGACGACCTGAAATCCGATACGCAGCCAGAGCTTGAGTGCCTTGACGTTGCTGGCAAGTACGGATGCCGCGACGTCACAACCGGCGGCGTCCGCGGAACGTAGAAATCGCTCAACAAGCTGCCCGCCTAGCCGGTAGCCCCGCCAGGCCGGCATCAACGCGATATCAATCAGCCTCCAGACATCCGTTGTCTGATCCGTCGCAACGCGTCCGATCGGTTCGCAATCCAACAGAATCAACTGAAATTCGCCATTCGGATAGACTGCCCGATACTGCTGCTCTCGCGCCCGCAGCTGCATGTCAATCAGCGGTTCTGCCTGCTTGCCGATCAGCATCAGTGACTGAACCTGCTCCAGACTGCAGAACAGAGTTCGCATGAAGGCATTGTCTTCTTCGCTACCGTTTTCCGGTCGAAGTGTCACATCTTGAACGCTGACTTCCGGCATCTGCCGTGACTCCAGGACGGATCAAATGAAACGATGGCCCGGAAGGCCGCTGGGGAGTGACAAAACTTAATCGGACGTTGAGGCTGGCTCTGCTTCTGCATCCGGGGCTCCTGGTGAAGACGGCTGCCGTTCAAAATGCAGGGACGTCTTTTCGTCTTCCAGCAACTCAAAGCCGTGGCGGGCAAGAAACGACTGAGAGAGTTCGAACGGAGCGAGGCGCGTGCGGACCGGGAGTCCGACATCGTCCCCCCACGCAAGAACCTCCCGCATTACCTGGCTACCGATTTCCTGATTCCGGTATTCGGTCAGCAGGGTGAATTCGACGATCCGGATCTGCTCAACTCCCTGATCGACTCCCCGCCACAGATAAATGCGCCCGACCGGTTTGCCTTTGATCTCAATGACCTCAAACGATCCGCCATCCGTCCACGCGTCGCGATAATGAGCGTCCTGCAAATCGAACTGTCCACGTACCATCTCGTCCCAGATCTCGTCTGGGATATCAGAGTCCATCAGCTCGCGCGACCGCTCCATATAGCTGGCGAAGACGCGTAATAGAAAGGGGCGGTCGGTATCCCGAACGGGCCGCCGCTGGATGTTTTCTTGACTGGGCTTGTGTTGAGCCATTGTCTTTCCAGAAACAGTTCGAAGACCTCACGTCATCGACGCAGACACCCTGCGGCGGTTCGGCAGGCGATGAGTTACGACCAGCAGCGCAAACAGAACCCCGGACGGGGTTGACACGTCCGGGGTTCCTGGTCGAATTCGCCCTGAGCAGGATCGGTCATCTGAACTAATTGCGAGACGGGTAGATCCCGGCCCGACAGATACAGTGATAGATGCCAAGGTACGGATTCCGGATGCTGAACGACTGGCCGCCGCCGCTGTTTGAAATCGAGCTGTTGTTCATTGATTTGTCCGCCACGCCGTTGAAGTACGCTTCCGCTTGCGCCAGCACTGTATTGTTTGGTGAAGTGGAGTCTGCCCCGTCATCCTTCGCACGCAGCCCGTGATTGTGCGACGGCATCTGCTGGACGGTCAGCGTATGAGTTTCGGCTCCGCCTCGCTGGCCCCAGGCGACTGAAGCCAGGCCCGGCCCGTTGCCTACGTGCATTGAGATCCGGCCCCGCAGGTCCGGTAGCTGGAAGGTCGTCCGTCCGTCGCCACCAAACGTCGTGCCGAGCAGAGAAAACAGTGCCGTGTTAGACGCAATGTCCAGGAGCTGACCGTCACAGAGTGCCCAGTTGCGTGGAGCGAAGTTGAAACCAACCTGCATGATCTGGCCAAGAAAAGGATCCGCCATTGTGAGATTCCTCGTGAGATTGTTTTGCTGAGCAGCACATCCATGACTTAATGAATGCATCAATTGAAGATCGTTTCCAGAAAGAGGTGGTCCGTGTCACGAGCCGAACCGACGACATTGGTCAGGAAAATGACGATATCGTCATGTCCGTCCGAACGGACCAGAAACAACCGCTGAGGAATCGACCAGGACTTCTCGATACGGAACAGCAGGCTGCCCGGATTCTGGCACGGAGCACCTTCGTACTTTTCAAGCCGTTCGACTTTGACCAGCGTCATCGGAGCCTCCGTTTCGCCATCCACGATGGTGAAGACTTCGTTCTCACGCCCTTCAAACATGTCGATCGTCAACGGCGTCTCGTGCTGTCTGGCAAGGATTTCCTGCATCGCTTCGTCCGGCTCGAATACCGGAGGAGCCACACCTTGTTCCACGTCCGTCACTGTGTTGTTCCTCTGAACATCAGGCTAAGACCAGCCTCAGTTGAAGATGACTTCAGATCGCTGATCACGTTCGACCGGATTCAGGTGCAGTGTCAACCGGCCCAGTTCGCGATGCAGGACAACGTAGTTGCCAGCCGTCAACGGTTCGCCGTCAACAGCTCGGAACATCAATGAGACAGGTTTGCGGAAACCGGAGCGAGGAGCCGGTCCGATTTCGGCTGCTTCTTCGAGCACACACTGCCGCCATGCCTTACCGTCCGCCGACACGCGGAACGTCTCGCCAACAAACGGCTGAAAACGCTCGACCGCGAACATGTCGCGGCCTGGTGCCTGGCTGGCGAAGGCAGGCACGGCGACTGCCGCCACTCCCACCTGGCCAACAAAGGCACGCCGACTCAACTCCGACATCTGCTTCTCCTTGCCTGATCACAAACTCGAGAGCAAACCGCCACGTTTCGAGGCGATTCGTCAGCCAGACCAACGGCAGCCAGGCTGAAGCCGTCCGGACAGAGTAAGACGATCAGCAGACAATTGCGACTGATCCGCACGAACTATCAGACCGAACAATCCGTCTTCTTATTTACTGCCGTTACCAGAAAACATGCCAGGATGAAGCCGTGCAATCTGACTGGTTTGCAGTCCATGGTTTGCACACCAGGGAGACTGAGATGGCGTGAACCGTCAAACGCAGTTACTAAAGGATGTACGCGTGCAACAAGAAACTCCGACCATGCCCGGCATGGTCGGAGTCTTGAGCTTGAAACTGCAGTTCGTCAGACGGCACGCAGTCGAACCTTCACTCGTGCCGGGAGATGCCTATGTGCCGATCAGCTGGTTTTCGAAGCTAATGTCGTACTTCTTCATCTTCTTGTAAAGCGTCGTTCGATTGATGCCGAGCGCGGCGGCGGTGTTCTGGCGATTCCAGCCGTGCTGCTCCAGAGCGTTGAGGATGATCTGCTTCTCTGGCTCGACCAGCGCTGTCCTCAGAGAACCGCTGCCGGAACCAGCCGTCACGAGATTGCGGCTCTGCTCTTCTCGTTTGATGTTGTCCGGCAGATCTTCGAGGCCGACGACTTCGCCCTTCGAGAGCACAACAGCCCGCTCGACAACGTTGACCAGCTCCCGCACGTTGCCCGGCCAGGCGTAACGCTGCATCGCCTGAATTGCCGAATCGTCAAACCGCCGGACATGCTTGCCGTTTCGATCGTTCATTTCCTCAAGGTAGTGATCGACGAGCAGCGGGATGTCGCCGATCCGATCCCGCAGTGGCGGCTGGGTAATCGTGATGACGTTGATGCGGTAATAGAGGTCCTGGCGGAACTTGCCCTGCCGGACCAGCTCTTCGAGATCCTCGTTCGTCGCCAGGATCAGCCGGGCGTCAACGCGGTGCGTCGTGTTGCCGCCGACCGGTTCAAACTCGCGATCCTGCAGCACGCGGAGCAGCTTGACCTGCAGGCTTGGCGAGGCCGTCGCGATTTCATCGAGGAAGATCGTGCCGCCGTCGGCCTGCAGGAATTTGCCTTCCTTGTCGTGCGAGGCTCCCGTGAAGGCTCCAGCAACGTGTCCGAACAGTTCGCTTTCGAGCAGCGTGTCCGGCAGCGCTCCGCAAGCCACCTCCACGAATGCCTGGTCGCGGCGGGAACTGAGCTGGTGAACGGCGCGAGCGGTCATGGTTTTGCCGGTGCCGCTCTCGCCAAGGATCAGCACGTTCGCTCGCGTGTCGGCGACGCTTTCGATCAGATCGAACATTTTCTGCATGCGGTAATCCCGACCAACAATCTTCGCCAGGCCAAACCGCTCGTCGAGCTGCTTTCGCAGCGTCTTGTTTTCTTCAACGATGGCGCGCTGCCCCAGAGCGCGCTGGATCGCGAGATTCAGTTCATCGTCGATGACGGGCTTCGTCAGATAGTCGAAGGCACCAACGCGAATCGCCTCAACGGCGCTTTCGATAGTCCCGTAGCCGGTCAGCATGATCACGGCTGTGTCCTGCGCGTTCTCGACGGCCCATTCGAGCAGCTGAAAGCCGTCCTTGTCCGGCAGGTTGACGTCACAGATCACGACCTGAAACGGATATTCAGACATCCGGTCGATCGCCTGCTGGCACGACTGCGCCGTCTCAGTGCGATGCCCGAGGCTGCGCAGATAATCGGCCATCGCTTCGAGGATGTGTCGATCGTCGTCAACAACCAGCAATGATCCCTGAGTGCTCTTCATGATTCTCTCGCGTCCTGAAGGTCGCCTGGCGACTCATGCAGACTGATTCTCGATCTGTTGATTTCCGGAAACCGGCGGCTGCAACGTAGGTCGCATCGGTCACGCTGGACGCCATGATGCGCCGGCTGGGCAGGCTCTGCGGTTACAGGATGACGCCTCGCCCGAAAGTGACGCCCGTTTCGATTGTCCGGATTGACGATGGCACCAGTTCGTCGCGTGCGAGCGAACTCTCAAACGTTGATTGCCGGCACGATGTTGCCGAACTGGTTCGCAACCATAGGTCACAGTTGCAGCCGGTCAACGAGTTCCCGTTGAGCTTCGGCATCAGGACGGGCTTCGGCATCAGGACGACTGGCGGCAGTGATTGGGCGATGTCAGCTGCGGAGATTCTTCCGAGGGTCTCGCGATTCCATTGGATTTCGACAGATGCGGCAGCATCAAAACCCACGGTAACGACCATTTCCGCTGCTTGACCGGTTCTTCTGGCTGGAACTAAGATTCCGAACGCTTTCCGCGGGTGGGTTGTTCAGCTTGTGCGAGGGACCGAAGAAATCCCGTTGAGGCCGGTTTGTGGCGCCGAAGACCACTTAATTGGCGTCTCCGACAGCGGTTCCTCCGCGGCGGCGTCAGCTCCGAAGTAAGCACAGTGAGCAGTAAACACAGTGGTCTGCGGTTATTCGGGCCCATCACAGACAGAACCTGAAGACGGACAGTCACTCACTACAGGCTCCACTTTGAACCTGTGACCTGTCGCTGATCCGACGGAGTTCTCCCTTGCGAGCGATCATCAGCGACATTCACGGCAACCTCGACGCCCTCGAGTCCGTGCTTGCCGACATCGAACAGCGCGGCATTTCTGAGATTTACTGCCTCGGCGACATCGTTGGCTATGGGCCCAACCCGCGCGAGTGCGTCGACCTCGTCAAAGCGAAGTGCGCGAAAGTCATTCTCGGGAATCACGACCAGGGAGCCCTGTTCGATCCCGAAGGCTTCAACGCTGGTGCTGAGCGAGCCATCTTCTGGACACGCAGCATCCTGGAAACCGGAGCCGGCAGCGAAGAACGCTGGGAGTTTCTTGGCGAGTTGCCCCGCATCATCAAAGAGCCGAATCGATTGTTCGTGCATGGTTCGGCGAGAAATCCGCTTAACGAGTACGTCTTCCCCGAGGACATTTACAACCAGAGGAAGATGGAGCGGATTTTTTCCCTTGTTGAAAAGCACTGCTTCCAGGGGCACACGCACATTCCCGGAGTGTTCACCGAAGACATGAATTTCCTCCCTCCGGAGGAAGTCGATTTCGAATACGACCTGGGCGATCAGAAATGCCTGGTGAATGTCGGCTCGGTGGGACAGCCGCGTAATGGCGTGCCCGATTCCTCGTACGTGATCCTCGACGGCGAACACGTTACGTTCCGCCGCGTTCCGTACGATGTGGATGGAACGGCCAACAAGATTTACGCGATCCCCGATCTCGACAACTTCCTGGGAGACCGTCTCCGCGACGGTCGGTAATTTCTGCAATGGACCATCAGCGACGGCTGCTGCTGTTCGGCCTGTCCTGCTTTCTGATTCTGACCGGCTGGCTGGCTGTCGGCCCTGTTTTGTTTCCGGGAATGTTTCCCGAACCAAAGCCGAAGGATCAACTCGCACAGAAAGCGGACAACGAGCGCGCGGCGAACGAACAAAACGACGACGGCGAATCGGGTGCCGACTCCAGCCCGCCTGAACTCTCGTCGGTCGATGACGACACGAGCCCTGACGCGGCAGCCGTCGCGGACTCGGCGAATGGCGCTGAGCAGCCTGCCGACAAACAACCGAAGCCCGAAGAACTCGAGCGTTTTCCCACTCAGGTCGTCACGCTGGGCTCACGCGATCCGGAATCCGGCTACGCGCTGTGGGTCGACCTGACGTCTGTCGGCGCATCCGTCGTGAAGGCGTCGCTTAACGACCCGCGGTATATCGTCGAAACCAGACCGCCCAAGGGCCAGCCGCGGGCTCAGCTTTCCGTTGTGGGTAACAACGTTTCAACTGCTGCCGCCGTTCAACCGCTGGACTCGAAGCGGAAACCGCTGACGCTTGACGTTGATGTCGAAGCCGTTGACCAGGCACTGGCTAAGCTTGACCCGAGGGCCTCGCTGCGATCCGTCAACTGGCAAGTCGTCGAAACAGCGACCGATGCAGACTCGCCGGACATCACGTCCAGCGTCACGTTCGCGCGAAAAGCCGGCGGAGTAGAAGTTCGCAAGACATTTGCGCTGAATCGCCTGTCGAAGGACGAGCTGAATCAGCCTGAGGCGGTCGATCTCAAATCGACTCCGTATGAGCTGTCGGTCGCAATCGGAATCCGAAACCTGACCGATGCTGAGCAGTCTCTGCAGTATGAGCTGCAGGGGCCTGTCGGTGTGGCTCTGGAAAACGTCGAGAATGCTCGCAAGTTTCGCGATTTAAAAGCCGGCTTTCTGGCAGAAGGCGGCGACCTCACAACGGCATCACTGACCGCCGCCAAACTGGTCAAGGCGGCTGATGATGACTCGGTTGAGGAGTGGGGCCGGCCGATTCGCTACATCGGCGTCGACGTGCAGTACTTCGCGGCGCTGATTGTGCCCGGCGGCAACCAGCTCAAGGCACCGTACTTTACGACGGTCGTGCCGCAGGTTGTCGACAAAGCAGAGAAGACACAGCGCAGCGATGTCAGTTTTGAAATGGTCTCCGAGGAACTCGTGCTTCCACCGAAGGGCGATCTGCAGCACGAGCTGACTCTGTTCCTCGGTCCGAAACGCACGGAACTGCTGCTGCCCTACGAGGCCGATGGCGTCATCGATCACGGCTGGTTTGCCGTCATCGCGAACACCATGGAATTCCTCGTCCATACCTTCCACGGCTGGGGAGTTCCGTACGGCATCGCGATCATCATGCTGACGATCATCGTCCGCGGCTGCATGTTCCCGATCTCGAAGAAGCAGGCCCTCAGCGCCAAGCGGATGAAGGAACTGCAGCCGCAGCTGACCGAACTCCGCGAGAAGTACAAGGAAGACCGTCAGGCACTAGCGAAGGCTCAGATGGAGCTGTACCGAAAGGCCAACTTCAACCCGCTCGCTGGCTGCCTGCCCGTATTTCTGCAGCTTCCGATCTTTATCGGCCTGTATCGGGCACTGAGTAACTCGGTCGACCTGCGAATGGCTCCCTTCCTGTGGTTCGACAATCTGGCCGCGCCGGACAACCTCTTCACGATGTCGTTCACGCTGCCCTTCATCGGCAACTCCTTCAACCTGCTGCCGCTGATCACGATGGGCCTGTTCTGGGTCCAGCAGAAGATGTTCATGCCTCCTGCGACCACTCCCGAGATGGAGATGCAGCAGAAGATGATGAGCTACATGATGATCTTCTTCGGCTTCCTGTTTTATCACGTGCCGGCGGGACTCTGCGTTTACTTCATCGCGTCGAGTGCCTGGGGCATGTCTGAACGCAAGCTGCTGGAGTTTCTGCCCGAGAAACCACAGCCGACAAACACCAAACCTCGCAAAGAGGGCTGGCTGGCCCGCAAGATGAAGGAGCTGCAGGAACTCGCGGAAATGCAGCAGCAGCTTCAGCAGCAACAGCGCGAGAAGGGCCGCGAATCTCATCCGCACGAACAGTCGCCTCATCCCAGCACTTCGGGCGGCAACCGCAATCGAAAACGCCCCGGCAAGGGTGGCGGGCGTCGCCACTAGCGGTCGCCGAACTGTCACCTTCCCCATTCAGGGCTTGCCGCCATTCGGGAGTCAGCAATGTTTCAGGTCACGCAGAATATCGAATTCTGTTACGGACACCGGCTGCTCAACTACGCAGGAAAGTGCCGCCACCTTCACGGCCACAACGGTCGAGCCGTGATCGTTCTCGAAGCCGAGTCGCTCGATCATCGCGGCATGCTGGTCGACTTTTCCGACATCAAAGCGTCCGTGCGGACCTGGATCGACGACGAACTCGACCACCGCATGATCCTCAACGAGGCCGATCCGGTCATCGAGTTTCTGAAGTCACAGGGCGAACCGTTGAAGCTGATTCCTGACAATCCGACGGCCGAGAACATCGCCAGGCTGATCTACGAGTTCACAAAGTCGCAGGGCTTCCCGGTTCGCGAAGTCTCGCTGTGGGAAACCCCCAAAGCCTTCGCGACCTACTCAGAGCCGTAGCCGCTCCACGTTCTCCCGAAAATCGCTCGGTCGAGCTGCAGCCACTCAAATTCGAGGAACACCGCTCGCCCCCCCGCCCGCAGCGTCCCTGTGAGCCGCGGAGAAACTCGCCGACGGCTGAGCGTCAACCGTAGCCAGGTTTCTCCGAAACCTGGAACAACGCAGCAGCGCGTGATCACCTCCGCAGAAAGGCCCGCCACGCAGCTTGCCCCCGGCAGCTGCTTCGCTGCGAGTTTCGGAGAAACTCGCCTACGGCTGAGCTGACGCTTCGGTTTTGCCTGCCCACCGTTTGGCGCTGACCGATCGACGCATCGACGCATCGACGCATCGACACTCGTCCGACACTCGGCATTCAGACCGTCACGTCGGCAGTCAGCGGGGTCCTGAATTGCCGGGCAACACCAGGACCCAACCGCTCCCGAACTCATAAATGCACAACACAACAGATTGAGAACAAATTAAAGCAAAACTGACGAGTTTCGAAAGAAGTAGGTTTCTTCAGTTCATGTTCGCCGGATTTCTGAAATTTTCCCCCAAGCTTAACTTCCTGGGTTCTGATTTAGTAAAAGGCCTATTAGTATTTCCGATACTGAATCTGAGGGCAGTTTTCTTGCGCTGCCCTGCTGTTGTCCTTTCTTAGTCATGTTTGGAGCTACCCATGAAGACACCTCGTCCCCGTGCGCCGCGAAGATTGGCCTTTACGCTGATCGAACTTCTGGTCGTGATCGCAATTATCGCGATCCTTGTTGCTCTGCTGCTTCCAGCCGTCCAGTCCGCGCGTGAGGCAGCTCGACGTTCTCAGTGCAAGAACAATCTGAAGCAGTTCGGCCTGGCGATTCACAACTACCACGACATCTACGATGCCATCCCCCATGCCTGTAGCCGGGCTGGTGGCACCTTGGACGGAAGCCGCAACTCGTATCGCCGATACAGTGCACATCTCCCGTTTCTTCCGCACATGGACCAGGAAGCTCTCTACACAGAGACCGTCAACAACCTGGAAAACGTCCAGACCGGCGGAAACAGCAACCCGTGGAATAACAACGTCCCTGCAGTGACAGCACGCGTTCCACATCTGCACTGTCCGTCAGACCCCGATTCCACAATCGATGCCGTCAAAGAAAAGACGAACTACATGTTCAGTCGTGGCGACAACGCCTGGGATTACAACCCCGGCTGGCACGGTAACAGCGGACGAGGCACCCGCGGATTCTTCCTGGGCATCCGTGACGATGGGCAGGGTGGCGGACCGCGGCGCTTCCGTGACGTAATTGATGGGCTGGCCAATACCGTCGCCATGGGCGAGCGAATCGTCGCCAAAGCCGGCTCAACAACAATCGGTGATGGTGCAACAACAACGACTGTTGGGAATGGCGGGCGTAACAATCCTGCGGCATGCCTGGCGGCGACTGGCTCTGGAGGAACATACAGCAGCCTCGGCGATGGCAACGGCTCTCGACTGGCTGGCGTTCGCGCTTACGATGGAGCGCCACCGTTCACGTCAGTCACGACGATCCTGCCGCCAAACTCCGCTTCCTGCAAGAACGGAAACAACAACTCCCATGACGTTGATGGCGTCTTCACCATGACAAGCCAGCATCCTGGCGGCGTCCATGCTCTGTTCGGCGACGGCACCGTTCGCTTCATCAACAACAGCATTGATACCGGCGACCTGACGGCGCAGCCAGTGACTGGTGGCGGCCCGAGTCCTTATGGCGTTTGGGGTGCCCTTGGCACCGTCAGTGCTGGTGACGACACCGCTGGATACTGACCGTTGCTGGCGAAGGCAGGCGACTCCGTCGGGATTCCAGCCCGTCTGCAGTTTTCGAGAGAATTCTCTCGGCATCCCAAGGCTGGGTAGCCCCTCAAGTGTCGCCTCCTGAGCAGGTTTGCGATTTTTCAGTGCGACGAGCAGCTGAAGCTGTTCGTCGCACATTTTATTGGTCTCCTGATTCATACGGCTGAGCAATGATTCGGACACTCTCTTTACTCGCGATTGGATGCGTGGTCTTCAGCGTGGCAGGCTGCGGCGGCTCCAGCGACCCCGGTCGCGTGCCGGTCTACCCTGCCTCTGGTTCGGTCACGCTTTTCGGAGCCCCCCTGGCCGGCGCGACTGTCGCGTTCGCGCCCAGTGCTGGACAGCCGACGGCAATCGGTACCACCGATTCCTCAGGGAACTTCACGTTGACGACGTACGAGTTCGGCGATGGTGCCGCAGCAGGAAACTTCCGTGTTGTGATTTCCAAGTCTGCCGTCGCCGCAAATTCCGGCTCTGGCAACCTGAACGGCAGTGACCACGAGGCTGCCGAAGCAGCACTCAGCGGGCACAGCGCCGAGGCTGAAGCAGCTTCTGCCAACTTGATTCCAGCCAACTATTCGTCGTCGACTGAGACACCACTGTCCGCAGAGGTCAAGGCTGGCGGCGAAAACAAGTTCACGCTTGCAATTGAATGAACAGGCATGGCGGCCACGTCGAGTGCAAGAGTGCCACCTTGTTTCAGGGTGGCATTTTCTGTTTGCGGTCTTGTGATTCTCGGAATCGCCTGTGGAATCACGGGCTGTTCTCCGTCGAAGACTCCTGCCGAGCAACTGCTGGCAGCCAGAGTTGCGCTGGAGACAGGCGCCATTGACGAGGCCGAAGCTCTGGCGGAAAAAATCCCACGAGGAGCCGCCGAATGGCAGGCAGGTCAACTCCTCGCGGGCGAGGCTGCCGCAAAGGATTCTCGTTACGAGCACGCGTTAACCCATTATCTGGCAGCCTCGCAGCATGACTCGTCGACTTCCGATGGACAGCTGGCCCTGTTCTCTGCGGCGGAAATTAACCTGCAGCTTGGTCGACTCAGTGAAGCCGAAGCCCAGTATCGCGACGTTCTGAAACTTCAGCCCGGCAACGGCCTGACGAACGAGCGAATGGCGTTTCTGCTGTCACTGACCGGGCGGCGATGGGCGTCACTGGAGCACTACTTCGTGCTGATCAAGGGAGGTGATGCAACTCTGAAGGAGCTTGGCCTGGCTGCAGATGTTGGCCGTCCCATTGAGCAGAAAGAGTTTCTGGATCAGTGCAGGCGGCTCGCACCTGACGACGAGATCGTGCGACTGGCACTGGCCGCCGCTGCATACAACGATGGCAAACCTGGCGCGGAATCTCTTCTGCAGTCTCTGGTTGCAGATTCGCCTCAGCTGACCGCAGCTCATGCAATGCTCGGCGAGTTACTCGTTGAGCGGGCGGATGGCGAACAGTTTGTTCGCTGGCACGAGAGACTGCCTGCAGATGCCGACGCCAATCCGGATATCTGGTTCGTTCGAGGCTTATGGGCGCGCGGCCAGTCGGATCTCGAGACGGCAGCTGAGTGCTTCTGGCAGACCGTCGCGCGAACGCCATTTCATCGGCGTGCTTTCTACATGCTGGGACAGGTGCTCGTGGCACTTGACAGGTCGCCGGCACACGAGGTCGTTGAGTACGCCGAGTTGCTGATCGCACTCTCACAGGCCATCGATCAGGCCCTGATTTCTGAGGGCGCGAACGAGGACGCCCTGCGACGATCCGTCACACTACTTGAGCAGCTCGGACGCATCTGGGAAGCGTCTGCCTGGGCGGTTGTTGCCCGCGAACGTTTTCCGCAGTCCGAATGGCCCAACGATTTTCTCCAGCGGCACCGACACGCGTTGACAGACCGGCTGCCGCTGGTGGCTTCTGACCGCAACCCCGCCGCGAACAGAGCGCTGAAATCGTCCCGTCACTTCGCAGAGCTTCTTGCCAGAGCATCGCTCACTGTGGAAACAACGCCGACAGAATCGCTGGTTACGGACTCGATCAAATCGACGATTCAGTTTGAGGACGAGGCGTCGTTGGAATTCAGCTACTTCAATGGCGAAGACCCACAGACGAAAGGGGCTCGCACATTCGAGCAGACTGGCGGCGGTGTTGCCGTAATTGACTTCGATCTCGACCTGGCACCCGACGTGTTCTTCTCGCAGGGAACCGTGTGGAAAACCGGAGATACCCGGCCATCAACGTCTGATCGATACCGCGACGGATTGTTCCGCAATATCTCCGGACAGAGGTTCGAAAACGTGTCCCATGCGCTCGGCGAAGGTGACGCTGATTTCGGACAGGGATGTTCCGCCGGAGACTACAACAACGATGGCTTTCCCGATCTCTACGTCGCGAACACGCACACCAACACTCTCTATCAAAACATGGGAGACGGCACGTTCAGCGACGTCTCGACAGAGGCCGGCGTCGTCGATGAGTCGTGGACCGTCAGCGTGATGATTGCCGATTTGAACGCTGATGGCCTCGCCGATCTCTACGACGTCAATTATCTGTCGGGGGAAGATCTCTTCGTGCGAATCTGTCAGGGACTGGCCTGCTCGCCAGGCGTTTTCCCCGGCGCTCCGGACCGCGTTCTGATCAATCAGGGCGACGGGCGGTTTGTCATGGCGGAAGACGCGACGCCGCAATCCGAATCCAAGGGACTCGGAGTTGTCGCCGTGGAACTCGACGAACCACGCCGACCCCACCTGTTTGTTGCCAACGATCAGGTGGCCAACTACTTTCTCGAAAACACGCCAGCGGACAATCCATACAACATGCGACTGTCGAACCGGGCGGTGACGACGGGGCTCGCCTTTAATGACAATGGCCTGCCGATGGCATGTATGGGGGTCGCGGTTGCAGACTGGGATGGCAACAACCTGACGGACATTTTCGTCACGAATTTTCATAACGAAGCGAACACGCTGTATCTGCAGGACGCTTCCGGATTGTTTACCGATGCAACCCGCACATCGGGTCTGCTGGCTCCAAGTATCCCGTTTACCGGGTGGGGGACACAGGCTCTCGATGCCGACCTCGATGGCTGGCCGGATCTTGTTGTCGTCAACGGACATGTGGATGACTACCGCGACCAGGGGGGCGAGTACCAGATGCGGCCGCAGTTCTTCAGGAACCGATCCGGGCAATTCGAGGAACTGTTCGCTGACGATCTCGGACCGTGGTTCGACAGGAAATATCTGGGCCGCGGCCTGGCCCGCGTCGACTGGAATCAAGACGGCCTGCCGGACTTCATCGTCTCGAATATCAACGCACCAGCGTCCGTGCTGAAGAATGTGACGGACTCGCATGGCCACTTTTTGAAAGTCCGACTGACAGCCACGGAATCAGCCCGCGATGCAATCGGCAGTCGGATTACCCTGACTTTCGATGGGAAGCAGGTCACGCATCAGCTTTATGCGGGGGACGGCTACATGGCGAGCAACGAACGAATAATCACGGTGGCGACTGGAAATCGCGAATCCATTTTAAGAATGGAGATTCATTGGCCATCCGGGAACACTTCGGGCGTCGTTCAGCCACCGATTGATTCTCAGCTGATCGTTGTTGAAAATTCGGTCATGGCCACATGGGTGCGTGACGCGAGAATCGGGACGCTGCCAGTCGTTCCATACAATGGTCGCAAGCAGTGAATCAGTCTTTCGGATCAAGGCGAATCGTCATCACGCTGGCCATCGTCCTGGTCGGAGTGCTGCTCTGCGGCACGCTGTTCACTCTGGAGTCGCGAGAGGAGCGGGCCGGCGCCCTGCTGCGTCAGGCGGAAATTCTGGTTGCACATGGCGAACTTGCCGAGGCCGAGCGACTTGCCCGTCAGGCCATTGAACTTGAGGCCTCAGCCGATTGGGCGTTTGAAGTTGCCGCTCAGTGCGCACTCGAGCGCAACGCATTCGAACAGGCGCTGTCGGACCTGAGCCGCATCTCTCGCGAGAATGAGAAACGCTGGCTGAACGCGCGCAGAACGTCGGCAGAGCTTCTACACAACGAGGTGTTTCGGTTTCGCGAAGCCGAACGAGCTTATCTCGACGTGCTGAGTCTCGCGCCTGACGACGTTGCCGCCAACGACGGATACGCCCGCCTGCTGGGGCTTTGCGGCAGACGCACCGAAGCGATTCCTCATGTGCTGAGGCTGATTCGAGCGGGTGAGTTCTCAGACCTGCTTATACTGCTGTCGCGTGAGTCCGGTTCGCTGAGCAATGCTTCCATGCTGGAAGCCGCACGCCAGGCCGACCCGACGGATCCCGGTCCGCTGCTTGGACAGGCGAAGGCGGCAGATTCGATGCAGGAAGCGCCGCTCGCCCTGAAGAAGCTGCAGGAAGCCTCTCGCCTTTCCGGGTTGCCTGCCGGATTTCACGGCCAGCTGGGCCGCCAGTTACTTGCTAACAACCGGTTCAAAGAACTGCAGACATGGGCAAGTGAAGTTTCGACCGAACACGCATCAGCAGAAGCCTGGCAGGTTCTCGGTGAACTCAGTGCGCGGGCCGGAGAACGGGAGAGCGCGATTCGTTGCTTCTGGGAAGCCGTCAGGAAGCGGCCTGAAGTTGTTTCGGCTCTCAACCAGCTTGCCCTCGAACTGTCAGCTTCTGGACGTCAGGACCTCGCCGCACCGCTGCAGCTTCGCGTCGAGCAGCTCAACGAGCTGAACGATGTCCAGCAGCAGACCATCATGAGCGAGACAACGCCGGGCGTCTCGGAAATGCGGAAGCTGGTCAACGCTTACGAGGCTGTGGGCAGACTGTGGGAAGCGTATGCCTGGGCTCGGTTGACGCTTGCCGCTGGTTCCGTCGATCGCGGCCTGCAACAGATCATCGAGCGTCTCGAGCCACAACTGCGGACCTTGCCGCTGCAGTTGACCGCTCCCGATTTCAATCCTGCTCGGAAAATGGCTCTGGCCAGCTATTCTGTCTCTACCTCCGAGGAACTGTTCCAGGAATCCGGTTCAGGCGGTACGTCGACCGGGATTGCCTTTCGACAGTCTCGCGACGAGACAGGCTTCGACTTTCAGTACTTCACCGGCGGCAAAGTGAAGTCGCAGCGCATGTTTGAATTTGCCGGCGGCGGCATTGCCGCCATCGACTATGACCGGGACGGCAATCCAGACCTGTTCTGCACTCAAGGACGCCTCTGGAAGGAGTCGAACGATCGTCAGCATTCCGATCGACTGTTTCGCAATCGCGACGGAGAACACTTCCAGGAGACAGCGATCAGCGCTGGAGTGATCGGCGAAGACGGCTTCGGCCAGGGGGTCTCAGCAGGTGACGCGAACAACGACGGTTTCCCTGATCTTTATGTGGCGAACACGGGGACGAACTGCCTGTGGCTGAACTGCGGAGACGGCACGTTTAACAGCAGTTCAGCATTTCTGGCGGAACTGCCACCGAGCTGGACGACGAGCTGTCTGATCGCGGACGTCAACGGCGACTCACACCCGGACCTCTACGACGTCAATTATCTGGGAGGGGATGACGTCTTTGAGCGAGTGTGTGCCATCGACGACGGCTCCCCGAACATGTGCACGCCGTACGATTTTCCGCCGGCTGTGGATTGCGTCTGGCTGGGAGATGGGAGGGGTGGGTTCAGAAACGGGACTGTTGACGTGCTCCAGCCTTCGCCTGCGGGGAAGGGGCTGGGGATTGCGACAGCGGATTTCGGAAACGGACGACTGTCGCTGTTTGTCGCCAACGATACGGTCGCCAACTTTCTGTACTCGGAAGCAGCACCTGGCGACGGGAAGCTGACCGACCTCGCGGCAACCGCGGGACTCGCCTTCAACCGGGACGGCAAAGCGGAAGCGTGTATGGGCATTGCTGTGGCCGACTGTACTCAGGACGGGCGGCTTGATCTGCTGGTGACCAACTTCCTTCACGAATCGAACACGTTGTACGCTCTGAACGATGGGTTTCTGTTTGACGACCTCACGCGGGAAACGGGCCTGCACGAGACGACTCTGCCAGTCCTGGGGTTTGGGACCCAGTTTCTCGATGCAAACCTTGACGGACGTCAGGAACTCTTCATCGCCAACGGGTTCACTCATGACCTGTCCCGACGCGGAACTCCTTACGCGATGAAGCCTCAGTTGTTCGAGTGGGTCGGGGACCGGCTCGAATTGCTTCCGGCACGTCAGGTCGGAGCATGGTGCGATGCCGAACGAGTTGGCAGGGCCGTTGCCCGACTGGACTGGAACCGCGATGGTCGTCCTGATCTGGCCGTGGGGCTGCTCGACAATCCGAGCTATCTCCTGACAAACACGTCCGACCCAGGCGAGTGCAGATTTCTGACGTTGCGTCTCACGGCAACCAGCACCGCCCGTGATGCGATTGGAGCTGTCGTGACGGCGGTCATCGGCGGCAAAACTCACATTCATCAGTTGACGGCGGGCGACGGCTATCAATGCACCAACGAGCGCCGACTGATGATGGGCGTCGGTGCGACCCGTCGCGTCGATTCGCTTCGGATCGCATGGCCGTCCGGACGGCAGCAGGAGTTTCGAGACGTCCATGTCTCGCAACACTATCTGCTCGTTGAAGGCGGCGAACTACTGCCAGCGCCGCAAGCGGCGTTCTGAACAATACTGTCCGGGTTTGCTCAGTAGTTACGTCGACGGAACGTGGTTTCATGCGAGAAACACGAACGTCCCTGAAGAAGCCCACCGTCTGGCGACGGTAGCTACAACAGATAGAAACCCACCGCCTGGCGACGGTAGCGACGACCGATAATTCCGCGCCGCCCCTGAGCTTGCCACGTGAGTCGTTTGTGAGCGGTCGGAGCCGGTTACTCGGTCGGACTTTCCGGGAACTCGGTGGTTTCTTCCGTGACTTCCGGTTTGTACTCGTGCGGGCGTTTGCGGAGGACTGTCGCCTTTTTGATCGCATCGCCCTTCTCCAGCGAGGCGGCAACGTCCATCCCCTCGATCACTCGGCCAAAGACTGTGTGGCCGCCTTTCTGCGGTTCCAGTCGGGGGTTCAGCCAGCTGGTCGGCAGGTGAGTAATGAAGAACTGAGAGCCTCCGGTATCCGGGCCGGCGTGAGCCATGCTCAGGCTGCCCCGAAAATGTTTGCGAGCGTCTTCCTTGTAGCATTCGCACTTGATCGTGTAGCCCGGACCGCCCAGACCGTCGTTGGCAGGATCGTCGTCAAGTGTGTTGGGGTCACCGCCCTGAGCCATGAACGCGTTGATGACTCGGTGAAACTTGACACCGTCATACTTGCCGCCTTCGATCAGGCTGATGAAGTTGGCGACAGTATTGGGGGCTTCGTTCTCGAACAGCTCGAACACGATCTTGCCGCGATCCGTATCAAACTCGACGCGGGGCAGCGCCTGGTCGCCTTCGAGGGCGGCTTCTTTGGCTCGGATCTCCTGCTCGGTCTTCCAGAACTCGATGTAGTTCTGCGAAGCGTCGACGTAGGAATCGAATCGTGGATCCAGACGATTCTGTTCGCTGGCCTTGCTGAGGATCGTGTGGGCTTCCTCGAAGTTGTGCAGAGCAAATTGGGACACACCGGCCATCCCCAGCACATCGCGGGTTTCGCGTCCGGCGGCGACCAGCTTCGAGGAAATCTCAGCGGAGCGGTCGAAATCGTTCGCGTTGAAAGCCTGCTTCATGACGATCTCGGCCGCGTCCAGATCGTCGGGGTTGGCTTCGTAGACGACCGGGGCCAGTTCGAGCATCTCGGGGTAGATCTCGATATCGAACTCGGTAATCAGGTCAGTGAAGGTGTCACGGATCCGGCGTTTGTCGTCGGCCTTGGCAGCTGCGTCGAATTCCTTCCGCAGTTTCAGGAGTTCGCCGTAAATCTCACGCCGACGCTCCAGCAGTTTCTGCCAGGTGGCCTGCGGATTCTTCGGAGTTTCCGCTGCGTTCTCAGTTGCCGTTTCATCCTTAGCCGCCGAGGCCGCTTCGTCCTGCGCGACGGTCGACGAGACACTCAAAGCACTTAGAAACAATGACAGCAGCAGGCAGTTGGTTTTCATCGATATTCCCACCCAATGGATTGCAGTTGGACCGAGGCGGGAGTGTATCGGCGGCGAAGTAGCACAACCACAGTCCGAGCCGGACGGGGTTGGCCAGCCAACATGGCGATCAGGGCTGTCCGCTTCCCGATTCGGCGTCTGCAGGATTTGCTGAGTCAGTGGGAACTTCTGCCGGCGATTCTTCAGATTCTTCGTCAGGGAGCGTGCCCGGCCCGACCCACAGATTCCTGACCTCGTACTGCGTCCGCAGATTTGACCCGACGAACAACTGTGCCGGCCAGCGCGGAGCCCAGCCGCTGGCAATCTCAATTTCATCCGGACGGCCTTGCCATTCCATCGGCAGAATGTCATCGATTCCAGCGCTCACAGTCGCCAGTCCTGACTCGTCAACACCGACCTGAATGCGAACGGTGACCCACTCGTCCTCACGAATTCTGAGGAAATCCGTTCTGGCGAACGTTGTCTGGAAATCGGCACCACGCACACTGTCCAGAAAAGAAATTCGCGTACCAGCCTCTCGATGGGCGTCAAACGCGGCAACGCACGAACTGGGCCCGACCGACAGGCCGACGACAAACGGCCCCTTCACAACCGTGTCGACTGGAAGTCGCCGGACGTCCATCGTCAGCCAGTAGTTCGCACCGACGTCAACGGGCAACGCCAGCAGGGCGCGTCGCTTTGACTCGCCGACATCGACTCCGGTAACCAGTTGGCCGTCCTTGAGTATCCAGTTCACACCTTCCTGATGCGCGGTTTTGAGATCGAGAATCCGCAGCACGTCGACGGGTTCCGAACCGTCTTCAATCTGCACGTTCTCAGGCATTACCGGAGCGTTCGGATCGTTCTCAGCGGCATCAGCTTCCGGCAACCGGGGATCGGATCCCGGCGACGCACCTGGCTGGACGTTTCGTCTGGCTGCCACAGTCGGCATCCAATCGGGATTCATCAGTAACCCGACACCGACGAGGACGGTCGCAATGACGCACGAAGCAATCACGATTGACGGCCTGGAGCGGCGCGTCGCCGCCGGAAGTTCATCGCGACGGAATTCGGTATCCGGCAGGTCGGACAGTCCCTCCTGATACTCGCGCAGGCAACCGCGAAGGTCACGCAGCGCGTCGCTGACCGTCTGGTACCGGCTGTCTGGAGACTTCGCCAGCATTCGTTTGAGGACACGGTCCAGGCTCCGGGGAGCGTTCGGCAATGCATCAGTGATTTTTGGTGGCGGCGTCTCGCGGTGCGCGATCAGGCGAGCCATCGGCGTGTCGCCCGGAAAGACAGCTCCTCCTGTCGCCAGGAAATAGAGTGTGCAGCCGAGGCCGTAAATGTCTGCCCGTTCGTCGGCATCTCGAGGAGTCGCCGCCTGCTCGGGTGCCATGAAGTCAACGGTTCCCATGATCATACCGGACGATGTCAAGTCGTCTCCGTCATCCGGGATTTCAGTCACGTTTTCCGCTGGCTGCAGGACGCGAGACAGTCCCAGATCGGTCACTTTGACCGTCCCGTCTTCGCTCAGCAGGAGATTGCTGGGCTTGATGTCCCGGTGAATCACGCTTTGGCGATGCGCGTATTCGATTCCCTGACCAGCTTGAATGGTGAAGTCGAGGGCACGGTCAAGCCGAACTGCTCCCTGACCTTTGACAATCTCGCCAAGGCTCTTTCCCCTCACGTACTCCATGACGAGGTAGTACTGGTTGTTGTAGACGCCAGCGTCGAGCGCCCTGACGACGTTGGAGTGATCGAGCTTTGCGGCAACCTGAGCTTCGCGTTTGAACCGTTCAATCGATTCGATCTTCGCGGCTGATCCGGGAACCAGCAGCTTGATCGCGACTTCCCGGTGCATAAACCGATGTCGCGCGAGGCAGACTTCGCCCATCCCCCCCGAGCCGAGCACGTCAACAAGGACATACTCATCAATGACCAGCTCTTCCGGCTTGCCGTCGGAGATTCGGTCTGCCTGAAACGGCGTCAGCACTTTCTCGTCAACCAGCCTGCGCGTCACTCCGGCAATTGACGGCAGCGTGTCGTCCGGATTTTTCCTCTCGGCAAGTTCGCGAAACTGCTGATCCGAAATCAGTCCGGTCTCAAGCAGCCGATCAAGCATTTGCTTCAAAGAAGACACTGCCATGTCGCGTCCTCGGAGGGCCGATTCAGGGAGCACCTGGCGGCGCCAGGCAAAAGTCGACGGATACTGAGCAGACTCTATTCATCACCGCGTTCGACGGCAAACAGGCAAGGACACAACGACCGCCTGACCGCTCGCAGTTCGTTCCTCAGGATCGTGTTTGAAACAACTTCCCCAAAGTGGCACCTCGCTCCGCAAGGTCAGCCCAATGACCAGGCTGACGCCGCGGAGCAGCGTGCCTCAATAAACGGGAAGTTGTTTCGAACACGTTCCTTAGCAAACCTCTCATTGAGGATCGTCAGCCGCCGGCTCGGGAACAATCGATTTCCAGCCAGGCACAAACGAAGCCGCCCCTGACTTGCCCGGCGCTCCCGCCGTCGGTCGGGCTGGTGCCGAAGAGTTTCCCATTCTCTGACCGTCAGTCGATACCTGGACGTCGATTGTTCCGTCGAGCGATCGATGCTCCATCCCTTCAATGATCTCGTCCTGAGGAACAGTCTGCTGCCAGCCAGGCCGCAACGCTCCGGACTGATCCTCAACGTTTCCGTCGAGCGATCGATGCTCCATTCCTTCGATGATCTCGTCCTGAGGAACAGCCTGCTGCCAGCCAGACCGCAACGCTCCGGACTGATCCTCAACGTTTCCGTCGAGCGATCGATGCTCCATCCCTTCGATGATCTCGTCCTGAGAAAACGCATTCTTCCACGCTGGCGAGAGCGAACCGGCGTCGCCACGGACCACTTCATCAACCATCTGGTGCTCCGTGCCTTCGATATTCTCATCCACAGAGAAGGCGGCCTGCCAGCCGGGAGAGACCGCCTGGGACCGCTTGTCTGCCGACGTCGGGCCGTGGCTCGATCCGGCCATCGCCTGGAGCCGGTCATCGTGATTGTGGTGGATCACGCCGAGTGTTTCCGGTCCCGGCGGCCAGATCGGAGGCACGTCGTCGACGGGAGATCCCGTCTGTGAAAAGAGGCGCGCCGCCAGGCCGAGTTGCTCATATTGAATCGTGACGCGCGGCCAGGGCCAGGCTTCGTACTGCCGCTCGCACAGTCGCAAGCGTTGATCGATCGCGTCATGAATGTTGCCGCGAAAGCCGCGACGCAGATAGCTGCGTTTCAGGTCGTCAGGGTTGCGGGAAATCCGCACGAGTGTGGGCGGCCGCTCCATCTCCGCGAACAGTGGCTTCCAGAAATGCAATGTGAAGACGAAACGCGGATCCTTGACCGCCCACGGCTGCGGCATCCCGGACAGCCTTTGCATGGCTCGCCGAGCATCAAAATGCCCCTGGTGCATCAGCTGCAGATTGAAGTCCCGCATCCAGACGCACTCGGCAAAACGTTTGTCCGCACCGGGCAGATCCCAGCCAGCGGCGTTGAGCATTCGCGTGAACACCGTCGTGCCGGAGTGGCCAACGCCGAGTACAACGACGTTGGGCTTGCCGAACTGGTCGTCCTGATAGCTCAGGGGCGGAACCCGCCGGTAATCCCGCAAACCATTCCATGCCAGGTACTGGTGCAGGAAGTCCTTCGCCCGATGGCGGTGCTTACGATAGTGCTCCGTTCGCTGGTCGGGCACATGATAGATAACGACTGCCGGCGTCGCCGCGACGCGCCACTGCCCGCGGAGTTTGGCCTGATGAAAATAGGCCGCGTGCTCTCCAACTTTCAGGCGGTCGTCCCAGCGATTGAGCGCCAGAAACTCGCGGCGGAAGAGACCGAAATTCCAGGCAATATCGCAGACACGATAACTCGTGCCGTACGGCGTGACCCGCATGCGGCGCGTCGCATCCTGAACATACATAACATTGCGAAAGATGTCGATGTCGAGACAGTAAAGGCCAAGTCGCCCGGTACTTCCCCGCATCGCGCCGCCGATCATTCCGATCTCGTCATCAGAATCGAGAATCTCGACAAACGGTTCGACGCGTGTCTCGTCCGTGAACAGGAAGTCTTCTTCCAGCAGCAGCAGGAATTCCGTTTCCAGATTGTCGACCAGCGCGTTCCGCGCGCGAGACAGGCCGCAGTCGAAAGCGAGGTTCAGAACTCGAACATCGGCCGGCAGGCTGGCTTTCTGACGTCCGTTGTCGGCGACCAGGATTTTTGCCTGGGGATAGCGACGTCGAATCGACGCGACAAGCTGCTCCAGAAGCCGTGGTCTCTCAAAGGACGTAATTCCAAACGTGATCCGCTCCAGCATCATTCGTGGCCTCGCTGTTTGAGTGGCTCGTGTCGGTCGGTCTGCCTGCCTGCCTGCGACACCGCTTCGATCCGCAGATTCAGCACTGACAGGCCGCAGTGCTGAAAATCCAAACGGTCGCAGAGTCTTTCGCATTCGTCAGGAAGAGAAAACTCAGGTCAGGCTGCCGGGAGGCATATTCCCTCCGCTGCAGCATCACTATGCACGTTTGGCACAATGAACCGACACTCTCCCCGGGCGATGCTTCGTGATTGCGGAATCCCGTCACCGATTCGCCGGAACAAACCGATCAATCGGAAGCGGCAGACGCAGCGTCCGGCAATTACGCCAGAGAAAACGGCGCAGCGGCGCCGGCGCAGAGCAAAACCTCAGCGGGACACGGGCTCTCATTCGCGGCCAACCCGGCGGATGGCGCGGCAGCGTTATGCCTCGGCAGGCAGGTCCGTCTTGATGTGCAGATCGCGGAGCTGGTGCGCGTCGACGAGGGACGGCGCTTCCGTCATCTGGTCGGCGGCCTTCTGCGTCTTCGGAAACGCGATGACGTCGCGGATGTTGTCGTTCGCCAGGAACATCATCACCCAGCGGTCAAGTCCCAGAGCAATCCCGGCGTGCGGCGGGGCTCCGTAACGCAGCGCGTTCAACAGGAAACCGAAACGCTCTTCCGCCTCTTCCTGCTCGATACCGATGAAGTCGAAGATCTTCTGCTGCACGGCGGGATCGTGAACACGGACGCTGCCGCTGGCGGCTTCGTAACCGTTGCAGACCAGGTCGTACGACTGAGCCCGCATCGAACCGGGGTCGGTGTCGAACTTGTCGAGGTCTTCTTCGTTCGGGTAGCAGAACGGGTGATGCTCAGCCTGCCAGCGATTGTCTTCCTCGCTCCACGAATACAGCGGGAACTCGACAACCCACAGCACATTGAGCGTCTTCGGATCGTAAAGCTCAAGTTCCTTCGCCAGCCGGTTCCGCAGGGCGCCGAGCGCCGCCGACGTGACCGAACCTTTATCTGCGACGAAGAACAGCAGGTCGCCGTTCTCCCCGCCCAGCTTTTCGATGATTGCCTGCTGGTGCTCGTCCGAGAAGAACTTCGCGATCGGCGAATCGAGCTTGCCTTCCTTGACGCGGAAGAACGCGAGCCCCTTCGCGCCGTAATCGCCGACCCAGGCGGTCAGTTCGTCGATCATCCGCCGCGTGTATTTTTCAGCCGCCCCTTTGGCGTTGATGCCGCGGACGCGCCCGCCACCCTCGATCGTCTTGCTGAAGACGCCGAAACCGCAGGCTGCCGCGATCTCGCCGCAATCGACCAGTTCCATGCCGAACCGCATATCCGGCTTGTCCGATCCGAACCGCTCCATCGCTTCGGCGTAGGTCAGCCGCGGCAGTGGCAACGGAAATTCCTCGCCCCGAATCTCCTTGACCAGGTGAGCGATCAGGCCGTCGATCGTCGTGAGAATGTCTTCCTGCTCGACGAACGACATTTCAACATCGACCTGAGTGAACTCGGGCTGACGGTCGGCTCGCAGGTCTTCGTCACGGAAGCAGCGGGCGATCTGGAAGTAGCGATCGAGCCCGCCGACCATCAGCAACTGCTTGTAGAGCTGCGGCGACTGGGGCAGCGCATAAAAGCTACCCGGATGCACGCGGCTGGGCACCAGATAGTCACGAGCACCTTCCGGGGTGCTCTTGCCGAGCATCGGTGTTTCGACTTCGAGAAACCCCTGCTGGTCGAAGTAGTCGCGCGTCGCCTTGCACAGCTTGTGACGCAGAATCATCGCTTCCTGGAGCTGTGGCCGACGGAGATCGACGTACCTGTACTTCAGCCGCAGTTCCTCATTCGGCATGTTGTCGCCGGTCGGTTCAAATGGTGGCGTCTTGCTCTTGTTGAGCACGGTCAGCACGTTCGTGCGAACCTCGACTTCACCCGTGGCGATATTTGGATTCGACAGCCCTTCGCCACGCAGTTTGACATGCCCGTCAACGCGAATGACGTCTTCGCTGCGAAGCGTGCCGGCAACCTTGTGAGCCTCGGGGCATTCGTTCGGATCGAAGACGACCTGAACCAATCCGTAACGGTCGCGCAGATCGATAAAGACCAGGCCGCCGTGATCGCGGTAACTGTCGACCCAGCCACAGACCGAAGTGTCCTGGCCAGCGTGTTCTTTTCGCAGTTCGCCACAGGTGTGAGTACGGAGCACGATTCCAGACCTTTACCGTCGATTTCAACGAGGAAACCGGCACCGACGCCTGTCAGTGCCGCCTGCTGCCGGACTTGCGGCAGCGATTGCAGCGGCGAGAACGGTCGCCCTGCGGAAGCGAAGCGGGGAGCGTACCGGAGCCCGATATTTCACGGAAGGGGACCGCCTCGCATTTTGTGTTACGAGGAAGCGTCGGTTTGTCAGGCGGGGCCGGATCGAGCGAGCCCTGCCTGGTGGCGAGCCGCCTCTTTGTCGCGGTCCCTCGTTTAACGCCCAGCCGCAGGCGCCGGCCACCTCCGGCTCTCAACCTCAGTGGTCGCCGGCGCCTGCGGCTGGGCGTTAAACGAAGAAAGCCAGCGAACCTCGCCGATCCGCCGTCTGTCAACTCGCCCTGACGAGCGTTCTTGATTTCGCGGCAGTACGGGGCTAAAGTCCCGCCCTGATTCAAATTCACAGGTCGACTCGAATGATCTCCAACCTGCTCAACCTGAGCCTGTCTCTACTGGGGCCCGCCTCCGGAAAGGCTTAGGTTGTATTGAGTGAGCTGTGACCAGCGATCTACAAACCCTGAGGCTTCCCGGCCTCAGGGTTTTTTTTGTTGCCTGACTTCAACCAGTTCTGAACTCCTCTCCGACCCGAGGACCTCGACATGTCCAGCGACACGATCACGATTTTCGACACAACCTTGCGTGACGGCGAGCAGTCGCCCGGCTGCAGCATGACGACCGAAGAGAAGCTGCAAGTCGCCAGGGCACTGGTCGAACTTGGCGTCGACGTGATCGAAGCCGGCTTTCCGATCGCGTCGCCCGGTGACTTTGAAGCCGTCCAGAAGATCGCGCAGCGGTTCGGCGACCAGACTGTGATCTGCGGTCTCGCCCGTTGCCGCGAAGATGACATCACGCGAGCCGGCGAGGCACTCAAAGACGCCGCGAACCGCCGGATCCATGTGTTCCTCGCCACGAGCGCGATTCATCGCGAGCACAAGCTCAAGATGACCAAGGACGAAATCATCGAACGGGCCGTCCGCGGTGTCGAACAGGCCAAGGGCTACACGGACAACATTGAGTTCTCGCCCGAAGACGCCGCCCGCACGGAACTCGACTTTCTGTGCGAGGTCACGGAAAAGGCGATCACTGCCGGGGCAACAACCGTCAACATCCCGGACACGGTTGGCTATTCAACGCCGACACACTTCTACAACGTCATCCGGCATCTCAAAGAGAACGTGCCGAATATCGAGCAGGCGGTGATCAGTACGCACTGCCACAACGACCTGGGTCTCGCCGTCGCCAACAGCCTGGCCGCTGTCGAAGCCGGCGCGCGGCAGATCGAATGCACGATCAACGGCCTGGGCGAACGAGCGGGCAACGCGTCGCTGGAAGAAGTCGTCATGGCGCTCCGTACGCGCAACGATCACTACGGAGTCGATACGACGATCAACACGCAGCGACTGTTTCCGACCAGCCGCCTCGTTTCCCGCATTACCGGCATGACGGTTCAGCGAAACAAGGCGATCGTCGGGCAGAACGCCTTCGCCCACGAAGCCGGCATCCATCAGCACGGGATGCTGCAGAACCGTGCCACTTACGAAATCATGCGGCCCGAAGACGTCGGCTACGTCGGCCAGAATCTGGTACTCGGCAAGCACAGTGGCCGGCACGCCTTCCGCGACCGCGTGCAGCACCTCGGTTTCCAACTGGACGAGGAGATGACTCAGCGGGTCTTCGACGAATTCATCGCGCTCGCCGACAAGAAGAAAGAGGTCTACGACTCGGACATCATTGCTCTGATCGAGAATCACATCGGGGAGAGCAAGGAGCAGTGGTCGCTCGAACGTTTTCATACGCTCGCCGGAACCGACGTGCTGCCGACGGCGACGCTCGAAATGAGCCGCGATGATTCGGAAGAGATTATCCGCGACGCCGCGACCGGTGACGGCCCGATCGACGCCGTGTTCAAGGCGCTCGAACGCGTCATCGGGATTGAGGCCCGGCTGACGGACTATCAGGTCCGCAGCGTCTCCAGCGGCAAGGACGCGCTCGGCGAAGTCAACGTGCAGATCGAGGTCGACGGCGAGATGTATCACGGCAAGGGCGTCCACACGGACGTTGTCGCCGCCAGCGCCGCTGCGTATCTCAAAGCCCTGAACCGAGCCGCATCAAGTGGCGAATCGGCGAATGCCTGAGATGCAGTGGCCTGTTGATCCGAGGTGGGCGGGTCTGGAGCGAGGCACGAGCGAAGCCCCGGCTCGTTGTTTTTCAAATCGATGGTCCGAGGCTTCCTTCGCAAGCTCAGTCTGTCCTGCCCACTGAATCCTCGTGCCTGATCACGAAGTGATCGCAGAAAGTCGCCGGGGTGTCGGAGCGCAGCCGAGCCCCCCGGAACTGAGACGCGTCGCGAATCGCATCCTGAACGGATGCCAGAACCTGCCCGTTCGCTTTGTGACTGACTCTGGCATCCCTTCAGGATGCTCGCGATGGGCTGAAACGTAACCGGGGGTCTGCGACCCCCGGTTACCCTCTGTGATCCCTTCCGGACCGGAACGCACCTTGCGGCAACGAACCTACTCAGCGAGCACTCAGCCCGAGCCACGCAGAAGCTCGTGGCAGGTGGCTGAGGAAAAATCGTTCGAACAGGTAGACGAGGATCAGGGACGCTCCGACGAGTGGGAAGCCAATGGCGAGGACGATCGTGATCACGGCGATGCCGCGCGGGAGACGCCAGTCGACTGGAAGTTCTGGCACGCCGAGCTTTCCCTGCGGACGGCGTCTCCACCACATGATGACGCCCGTCGCGGACAGCCAGACGGTCGCCAGTGCTCCGAGCAGCATCAGGATGAGGTTCGCTGTGCCGAACAGTTCTCCCTGGTGAAGGCGAATGCCGAGTGCGACGGCTTTTGCTGAGATCGGATGGTCGTCCCAGTTCGCTCGCGCCAGGACCTTGCCGGAGTATTGATCGAGGTAGAGGAAGTCGGACTCCGCAGGATTTCTTGCCCGGTTGATGAAACCGTACGTGCCTTCCGGACCGCGCGGCAGCTTGACGGTCGAGCCCTCGGGGACGCGCACATCGGCGGCAATCGCAAGAGCGGCAGGCAGAGTCAGCGGGACGGAACCGTCCGACCGTTCTGAGCGGTACGGAACGCGAAAGTCCGCCGCGACCGGTCGTGCCTGGCCCGTTGCAGTCTGGGCTCGCTTGAAGAGGCCGCCCCAGACGTTGGTCCACGGCAGCCCGGTGACGAGCAACACGAGCACGACAGCTGCCGAGTACACGCCGACGATCGCGTGCAGATCGCGCCAGAAAATTCGCGAACCCTGGTGCAGTCGTGGAACGAAAACGCCTTTCCAGCGAAGCCCCGCGCGCGGCCACCACAGATACAGCCCCGTCATGAGCAGAATGATCGTCCAGCAGGCCGTCAGCTCGACGAACGCCGAACCGAACGCGCCCAGCATCAGCTCGCCGTGCAGATCGCGAACCTGCTGCATCAGCATCTGGTCGCGCACCAGCGAGCCAGTCACTTCTCCCGAATACGGATTAACATAGACCAGCACGTTGCGTCCCGCCTTGTCGCGTAGTCCGACTTCGGTCGCATCCGCCGGTCCGAGGCCGACAGTAATGCTGTCCGGCTTCGATTCCGGAAATGCTTTCCGCGCCGCGTCCAGTTGCTCCTCGACGGGAAGGCGAGCGGTTCCCGGTTCGACGGTCAGCAGTTCCAGATAGAGCCACGGCTCAGCGACGGGTTTGAAGAGGTAAATGGCCCCGGTGATGCCGAGGAAAATGCAGATCGGAACGGCCAGCAGCCCGGCATAAAAATGCCAGCGCCACATCGCTGTGTAGAGCCGGTTACGCTCCGAGGTATTGGAAGAGTCTGTCACGTCAGCACGCTCTTAATCAGGAGGATCGTTGAACTTGGAGGGACTCAGGCAACGGCCTGGCACGCCGTCGACGGTCGGGCGCGCCAAGCGGCACTGCCGACGGATCAGAACTCGCCGACAGCCTCCTCGCCGTTGCGGCTGTGCAGGCCACGATGCACATTCGCGTCGATACTGTCGCTCAGAAAATGCACCGAGCCGTCACCCATTGCCACGTGCGCTCCGCCGGAATGATGAGCCCGCGGAGCGAAGAAGCCGGTCCAGTGCGTCACGATGTCCGGGATCGGGCTGTTTGGTGTCGAGTAGCCATTCGTCAGCGAGTTGATGGCTCCGGAGAACGCCCAGGAAATGCCGCGTCCGCGCAGAGCCGGACTGTTCCCGCCGCGCCAGTTGGTAAACGTCGGCCAGATGGCGGCGAGGTCCGGGTCGGAGAGCATTCCATGGCCATCGACGTACGCTCCCCAGGCACCGCCAGCAGTCATGCCCGGCACGGGATTCAGCGCGGCACTCAAACCCGATGAACCATTCAACGTGAAGCGGTACGGAAACGGCGGCGTCTGACCGGCGGGCGATGTCATGTCGTCGCCGACGCTGCGCACGGTCTCACTCATAATGACCGTGTTGGCTGTTCCGTCGGTGAAGTCGCGAAACTTCACACTCGAATGCTCATAGACAGCGCCGTCAGACGGCCAGCGGAAGTCATAGTTCGTCTGCTTGCCGCTTCCGTAACTCACCATGTAACTCAGGCCGCCGTAGGTGTAAGTCGTGCCGGAAATCGTGATCGGTGTCTGCTTCGGCGCCGGATCACTCGGACAGAGAAAGACCGGGATCGCTGTTGCGAAAGCGTCGATGAACAGCGGATTCGGCACCTTGCCGCTCCATCCGCCAGTAAAGGCGATCTGGTCGAAGTCGAGCAGGCCCTGCAGGTTTTCCTGCTCAAGGTACGGCAGCATCCGAGCCTGAACCGAGAAGTCCGAATCCCGAGTACCACCCGGCGGGAACGCACCGTACGTCGACTCGTAATTGTGAAAGGCCAGAGCAAGCTGCCTTAAACTGTTTTTGCATTGCGATCGACGAGCAGCTTCGCGAGCGGACTGAACCGCGGGCAGCAGCAGAGCAACGAGGATTGCAATAATCGCAATAACGACCAGTAGTTCGATCAGCGTGAATCCACGGGATCGCCGACAGGTTGAACGAGTTGAAAGAGCCATATCCATAAACTCCTGAGAAGCGAGCCCCGGGGAGATTTCCTCGCGGTGCGCGCATTGGTGAAGAAAGGCGACGAGCATGAGCGCATCGCGAAAGAGGCTCGGCTGCTGAAAGGTGGCCGGGAACCACGCCACGAAGGCAAGCTGGTCAGGCCCGCTCCGTCGCGCGGCCCCGGCCATGATGATTCAGCAGTTCGAGACGTCGCTGCCGATGCAGGAACGCGTCCTCGCAGTTCGCTGAAGCGCCAGCGGCCAAAAGATTTGACCAACCGTGCGCAGCGCGCGAGATCAGGCGTGCCCCGAGGCAGCGGGATCTGGCAGGGTGAATCGCCACTGGCAGCAGCAGGCCGCGATCGCACGAGGCCGCCTGAAAATCAGGCGGGCATCGCGCGCGAAGCACCACAGCGCAGAGACGTTCGGAGGCCGCGTATCAGCCCGGTGGGACGGGCGGCGTCCAGAAGAGCGAGCACAGCAGCGGCTCAGACTCAGGCGGAAGAGATTGCGTGAACTCGGGTGTCTGCCAGCCGACTGACGGCTCAGGCACGCTTAACGGGTCCGAGAGCAGCAGCAGCGTTGAGCCGGCCCCCTGACATTTCCGCGCCAGAATCACCGAGTACCAGGTCACGCCGTCGGAATGTTCTTTCGAAGCAGACGAGCCGCTTTGACGGGCAGGGCGCTGTTCCGTCGTGACGTCAGAGTCCGCAGCGACATCTGGGGAGTTCCGATTCGCCCGGTGACCTGATTGTGAACCTGCAAGGTGCGAGGGCGCCGCGCACAGCGAGTTGCCTGATTTCTCCTCGGCGTCATCGAGCAGCTGATCGACCAGCGCAACAGGCATCTCAACCTGGTTCTTTGCCGCCCACTCCAGACGCTTTTTGGGCGAAAAGCAGCAGCACGCCTTCCAGCAGTGCTCCGCCGTCTGACAGCCGCAGCCGTGTCCCTGGCAAATGAACTGCTCCGGATTCGGACCGGTCGGAACAGGTACGGGAACCGGGATTCCGACGGTGCCGACCGCGAAACCGAGCAACGTCAGACAGACCAGTCCAGCGCGCATCCAGCGGGAAAATCGGTTTCGGATCAGGTGACGGCAACGCACCGCGAATCGTCCTCAATACTGGCCATCCCAAAACAGTCGCCAGCAGTAAAGGCGGTGCAGGCCCTGCGGTCAACGCAACTCGCACGACGTTTCTCAAATGTGGAGATCAGTTCGAGCGACGCTGCAGGACCTGGGAATGCTGACGATGAACGATCTGCAACGGCGCAAGCCCAAGCGGCGGCAGCCCATGAAACCGCGTAATCGTTTTCGAGTCAGTCGGCAGGCACGGATTGCCGACGCGCGGCACGCGACGCCCGAGCTGCCCGGGACGTCTGATCTGCGTTTCGCGACAAAGCGATCTGGTAGTCGGCCTGCTCGGCGGTGACGTCGATCGCCACGTCACTCGTCGCCGGCAGCGCATAACGCTTCGGGACCGACCGCCTGCCGTCGACCTGCGAAGACGTTGCTTTCGAGCGTTCGTCCGGCTGAACGGTAATCCGATACGGTCCCGGTGAGAGGCGACCGCTGATGGTCAGAATGCGGAATCGGCCGTCGCTGTCGGCAACACCGGCCGCCACTTCGCCGCTGCGCGTTCCCGTGAAAGTGACGACGACGTCGCCGAGTGGCTCATCGTCGAGGAGCACCGTTCCCGTCAGGGCCGTACTTGCCGGCTGGCTCGTCCAGGATTTCATCGCGTACGCCGTCGCCCCAAGTACAAGCAGCAGCAGAACGAGATACCTCAACGGCAGACCGTGCACGGAATACAGCGCAGAGCGGGCATAAAACAGCGGCGCCATCAACCGCCAGTCAGCACTGCTGCCGCGGGGAGCCGGCACTGGCTCAGGCAGAGTTGCGGAAGAAGTCCCCGGCTCCGCTCGAACTTCCGTTCCTGCGTCCGGACACGCGAAACCAAGCTCGACGGCATTCGACCACTGCGAATGCCATTCGAGCCGCACGGGAGTGTTCGCCGGCAGCGCCCCTTCGCCAAAGAGTTCCTGAACCGCGTGCCGAGGCAACGGACCGTCCTCGCCCGAACGACGCCGGATGAAGTACTGCGGTTCGACGACTGCTGACGACGAGGTTGCCGATGTGGCGGAATCGGCGGTCGCGGTCTCACCAGACTCTATTTGCAAGCGGACCCCAGCGTGCCCTGACGCAGCGGCAAACGAGTCGGAGAAATTCGCGCCCGTTCGAGCAGATGAATTTCTCCGTCTCTCAGAGAAGATTGCGGGTGACGGCCTCGCCTCAGAATTTCTCTGTGAGCCCGTCACACGCTCGATCGACTGCCAGACAACCTCGCCCTGACGGCAGACCGAATCAGCCGGCTGCAATTCGCCGCGGTCGAGCATCGCACGGATCTCCGACCAGTCGAGCGGCCCGAGTTCGAGACTTCCCAGCCGCACTCGCCAGAGACCGTCAGAACGGAATTCGGACGAGCCCACACCCTGAACGACACGCCCTGATGATCGAGCCGCAGGTAGAATCGGCTCGCCATCGTTGCCGCTCTCCCTGTCAGCATCCTCGAACACGACCGAGGCGCCGGCATGGAGCGTCACGGGCAAACGGAGGTCGGGCCGCGATGAGTCGCCACCGGCCCGCTCAACCCGAAACTCAAACGAACCGACAGTCAGTTGATCGTTCGCGAAGAGCAGCGCCGCTTGAACCGGCTGCCCGTTCACCAGCACACCATCCGGGGACAGAGATTCGACACGAATCCCGTGCGGATCAGCAACCAGTTCGCAGTGCACCTCGTCGACGCCGTCACCGGCAAGGCACAGATCAACCTTCCATCCGGCACACCCGACAAAGACAGCGTCAGCACCAATCGGCAGCGCCTCCAGGGTGTGTTTTCGCACCAGCACAAAACTCATCAACAAATGCTTTCTTCAGGATTCCCGTGACTGAAAGCGGTGTCCCAGGACGTTGATTTCGCAGTCGCGAAACGAATTCCGGCAGGGCAACTCAACAGAATCTGCCAGTATTTCGGAATCTGCTGCCCTGCGGTCTGGCCAGTGTGCGAAATCGTCAGGGGAATCGTCTTGCCAGCAAGCTTTCGGCGCTTGCTGAGCAGGGCGGGCGTTTTTACACTGCCCGGCCTTTTCGCCAGCTGCGGAGCGCCTTGAACGGCTTCTGCCAGGTCGCTCCGCGCATGCGGCGAATCCCAGAACAATCCCGGCAGCGGCAGTGTTTCGCGCCGTTCCCATCATTTTCGATCACGCCTTTCAAGGTGCGTCATGAAGAGCGACATTCATCCGAAGTATTCCGAATGCGAAGTGACCTGCAGCTGCGGCAGCACGTTCACGACACGCAGCACGGTGGACAAACTGCACATCGATATCTGCTCGGCTTGCCATCCGTTCTACACGGGGCAGATGAAGTATGTGGACAGCGCTGGTCGCGTTGAGAAATTCCAGAAGAAGTACAACTGGGGTGCCCGCAAAAAGGGTTAGCCTCGCGGGGTGACAGAAAGTGGCCGCACCGCTCAGGTCTTTTCTGGCGGTGCGGAAGCTGTCGTCCCGTGTTCCGCGTCGCCCGCCGACGCGATCTGCTGCCGGATCGCCGCCAACTGTGCCGCTCGGATCTAACTGTGCCAACTTTGCCGCTCTGATCTAACTGTGCCGCTTTGATCCGCACTGCTTTGATTCGGACAGTCGCCCGCTGCGGCTGCACGACTCGCGAACCACGGGAAAACTCGGGCGAGCTGCCTTCATTGCTCGCCGAGCCAACTCAGGCCCATTTCCCGTTTCAGGATTTCGCACCATGTTTCCGAGTCTGCAGGACAAGCTGAAACGCTTTGATGATCTGGAGCTGCAGCTTCAGGATCCCGAAGTCCTCTCCGACACCAACCGCCTGCTGGAGATTCAGCGCGAGCACGGCGGTCTGCTGAAGATCGCCCATCAGACGCGCGCGTTCAATCAGCTCGAAGAGGACGTTGACGTCGCGAAGGAAATGCTCCGCGAGGAATCCGACGCCGAGGCCAAAGAAATGGCGCGCGAGGAACTCGCCACCCTGCAGAAGCAGTACGAAGAGCTGCGTGAAGAGCTGGAAGAGTTCGTGCTCTCGGGCGACACGCTGACGCGCGGAAGCTGCATCCTGGAAATACGAGCCGGAACCGGCGGCGACGAAGCAGCCCTGTTCGCTCGCGATCTCTACGAAATGTACCGCCGCTATATCGAACTGAACGGCTGGAAGTTCGAGATCATGGAACTCAATGCGTCCGAAATGGGCGGCATGAAAGAAGTCACGCTCTCCGTGTCAGGCGAAGGATGCTATCACCGGCTGCAGTTTGAAAGCGGCGGGCATCGCGTGCAGCGGGTTCCCGAAACCGAATCGCAGGGCCGCATTCACACCAGCGCGGCGACTGTCGCCGTGATGGCTGAAGCGACGGCGGTCGAAGTCGACCTGAAAGACGAAGACATCCAGGTCGACACGATGCGGGCTGGCGGGCCAGGCGGCCAGAAGGTCAATAAGACCGAAAGCGCCGTCCGCATGACGCACCTGCCGACGGGGATCGTCGTCAAGATTCAGGACGAAAAGAGCCAGCACAAGAACCGAGCCAAGGCGCTCCGCATTCTTCGCAGCCGCATTCTTGAACTGAAGCAGCAGGAAGCCGCCGACGAACGCGCCGAACACCGCCGCACACTGGTCGGCTCGGGTGACCGCAGTCAGCGAATCCGCACATACAACTTCCCGCAGAACCGCGTCACGGATCACCGCATCAACCTGTCGATCCACAAGCTGGATCAGATCCTGGTCGGCAACCTCGACGAGCTGGTCAACGCCCTGCTCGAATTCGACAAACGCGAGCGTCTCGAAGGCCAGCAGGGCAATTGAATTCCGGATCGTTGAGTTCAGTAGTCCTGGTTGGCCATCAATCTCCGGTAACCGTAGTGGAATTCGCCAGAATTCCCGAAGTTTTCGGACCACTTGGGAATTCTGGCGAATTCCACTACGCCAAACCTGGAACTACTGGAGTTGTCTGCAAGGTCTGAGATTAAGCCTTCTCAACGACTCCACCCGCGGGCGGGTGGCTGTGGTCGAGTGCAGCGAGCCCACAGAAGCTCCGCACAGGTTGCGGCTGAAGGCTGGCCAGCCTCAGTTCGTGTCAGGTCGTTCCAGGACCGCCTGCAAAGCGAGCCGACTGCGGGCTGCGAGTGGCTCGTCAGCGATCTCATTCGCGAACAGAAGCACTGTCACCGAGTGGTAGATCGCTCGCAGCTCGGCGAGCCGCCAGGTCGTTCTGTCAACCGGGCCGTACTCGTCGAGAAACGCGGCTCGACCTGCCGCAGGAACGACGTTCCAGAACGCGGCGAGGTCGACGGCGGGCTGGCCGAAGTGGACGTCGCCCCAGTCGATGATTCCCGCGAGCTGAAAGTCGTCGTCGACCAGAACGTGCTTCGAGTACAGATCGCCGTGGACGAGCGATCGCGGAGCGAGGGTCGGCAAGGGCGCATCAAATTCGTCGAGCCGCGACAGCCAGGCCCCGGCGTCAGGAATCAGTCCGAGACTCTGAGCCTGCTGCAGTCGCTCGCGGGCGAATTCGCAGCGGTGTGGCACGTCGAGACGCCGCCATTCGTCAGCCGGCGCGTCGAACTCGCGAGCGTCCTCTTCGCTGATTGAGTGCAGGGCTTGCAGAAACCTCGCCAGCGCTCGACCAAACTCGGGTGCCGCACTGTCCGGCAGATCGACATCGCAGACAGAGCGTCCCGCGACGAGTCTGTAACCGGCGAATGGCCAGGCGAACTCGCGCGTCGGATTTCCGATCCAGCGCGGAGCAGACACTCGAACCGGCAGTCGCTCGGCGATTTCCGGCAGGATGCGAATCTCGTTCTGCAGGCACTCCGCACCGGCTTCCCGTTTTGGAAAACGAAAGACGCAGCGGCCGTCGATCAGCCAGGCCCAGCAGTCCATACCCTCACCGAGCTGCTCAACGTCGGCACATGGCACTTCAGGGAACTGCCCGTGAACGACGTGTCGGACGGTCTTCTGGTCGAGAGGCATTCAGGACACTTTTCTACGTGTCAGAGGCACCGGAAAATCTGGCATGGCCGAGCCGCAACCAATCGGTGCCGCAACCAATCGGGCGAAGAAGGAAGGCAGGAAAATGAAGCGGCAGGAAGATGCCAGGGAGCCATTAAAAGTGGGGGCACTCTGCCGTGGAACGTTGAAGCCTGTTGGTCCAGGGTTTCAAACGGCGCGCTTGGCTGGTGGAGCTTCTGTCAAAGACATCCTTCAACTGCAGCTCATTTTCCCGCCCCTGCATCTTCCTGTCTGAAGAATGCGCACGACACGAGCAAGTTGATTGTTTGCTGCAGCGAGATTGCCCATGCAGCTGTCTGTGGTGAGTTTTGAAGCGGCTTGAGATTCAGCCCCAGCCCAGTGGATCCGCCTCCGCTTCGCTGGCCCAGACGGTCAGGGCGGGAAACTCTGTCTGGAGGCGACTCGCAAGGTTCTCCATCGCGGAGCGTTCGGTGGCGTAATGGCCGGGGAGGATCAGGGCGATGTCGAGCGTGCGGGCTTCCAGGCAGGCGTGAAAGCGAGCCTCGCCCGTCAGCAGAACGTCGCAGCCGAGTGCTGCCGCATCGCGGAGGAACTCGACCGCCGATCCGCAGGCGATGCCGACTCGGCTGACTGAACGCGCGAGGTCGCCGACGAACCAGGTCTGTTCGACGCCGACGATCGGTTTGACGCGGTCGATCAGTTCGCCGAGCGTTGTCGGCTCGGGAAGGTTGCCGTAGCGGCCTGAGCCAATCAGCTGTTCGCTTTCCGACTCCGCCAGTGGCCGCAGCGGTTTGATGTCAGACAGGCCGAGCGATTCGGAAAGCTGCTGATTGATGCCGGCGAGAGCGCTGTCGTAGCTGGTGTGTGGCGAGTAGACCGCGATGCCGGCGCGGATCAGGTCGAGCAGCATCTGGCCCTCGCTGTTGCGACCGGTGATCTGCTGCACGCCGCGAAACAGGATCGGGTGGTGCGTGACGATCAGGCCGGCCCGCTTCTCGATCGCTTCAGCGGCGACGTCGGGTGTCAGCGTCAGGCAGGTCATGATCGACGAGACCTGATCGTCATCGGCTCCAACAAGCAGCCCGGTGTTGTCCCAGTCCTCGGCGAGTTCCGGCGGGGCGAAGCCTTCGAGAAAGTTGACGATGTCCGAAACAGTCATGATCGGTCCTGTTGCAGGTTATGGAGTGGCGACGAGATTGGTTTCCGGGAGTTCGTTCCGACCGTCGATTGTCATCGGAGTTGCCGTCGCGCCGCCGACGAGGTTGTTGCGAACGATGATGGCTCCGGCCGAGTCGCGGACTCGGATCGCCTCGCGCATTGACGGCTGGTCGCGGCGGTCAATGACGGTGTTGTCCGTGACGCGGCAGTTGCGGCAGGCAGTCAGTTCGATGCCTCGGTGCCGAGCATCGAGAACCTGACAACCTGTGACGCTGCTTTCGCGGCAGCGGACGAGTTCGATGGCCGCACCGGCTTCTTCGCTGCCCGAACACAGCCGCTCGGTGACCAGATTGTGCAGCGAGACATTGCTGCTGTCTTCAACGCGGATCCCGTCGCGTTCGGGCAGGCTGTCATCGGCCCGCCAGACGATCGTGTTGCTGCCGACGCTGATGCCCGAGCACCGCTGAATCAGGAGCGAAAGATCAGCCGAGTCGTAAATCGTGTTGCCGGTGATCGAGAGCCGATTGACGTTCTTCAGTTCGATCGCCCGCGTCTGGCTGCCGATCACGTTGCCGCTGATGGCGATCAATGGGCTCTTGTTCGGCGAGTCGGTGTCTTCACCGTGAATGCGAATGTTCGCACCGTTGGGTGTCACGGTTGCCTGAATGGTGTTGCTGGCGATCGAGACTTCACTGATGCGGCCCTCAGGAGCTTCGAACCAGATCTCGGCGGCGGGTTCGTCCGTGCCGGGCCGGTTGTTGTACTCGATGTCGTTGCCGGTGATGTGCAGGTTGTGGACGTCGCCGTTGAGCGACTTGATGCCGGCTCGTTTGTTGTAGCTGATGTGGCAGGCGGAAATGATCGTCTGGTGCAGGTTGCAGTTGTCGAAAAAGATGCCGTACTCGTCGTTGTCATAAATGTGGCAGTGCGAGATCAGTACGTTTCGATTCCGCTCGACCAGATGCAGGCCGTGCCGGCAGTTGCGGATCAGGACGCCGGTCAGTGTTGGCTGCATTGTCCGTGTCAGTTCGATGCCGACCGCCAGCGGATGTACTCCCAGAATTTCGAGCCCACTGACAGTCGGCATGCGTTCGTTCTGCCAGACGGGCGGCTTGATGCTCGGCGGCGACGCGGTGCCCTGGTGCGTGCCGACAATGCGAATCGCCGGGCCGGGACCGTCCATGACAAGCCGCGTCGCCCCGCCGATTCCCTGCACGGACGCGAAGCCGGTCTGCGTCAGATCAAAGAGCAGCGGCTGCGTGATGCGGAACGTGCCTTTGCCAAACTGCAGCGTGCCGTCGCCGTCAGCGATCGCGTGTTGAATCGCTTCCGTATCGTCAGTCTGACCGTCGCCGGTCGCTCCGAAGTCGTAAACGCTGGCCATTGGAAACTCCTGAAAGTCGTTGATCGCTCCGCGATCGAAACGCGGCGGGTCCGGAGTCTGATCGTGGTCGCAGGTGACGACAACAAACGGAGTTGCTGATCAGGCGAAGAGTGACGCTTCGATCGCGGAGCGATCAGCGACTTTGCTACCACCGGCTGCGGCGAAGCTGTTCATACTGACGAAAGTTGTCGTAGGCGAGACTCCCGAACAGCAAGCCGCCCCAGAGTTCGTGAAGGCCGATCACGAAGAACGAGGAAAGCAGTGCCGCCGTGACCATGCCAATCATGGCGGTGCGACGCTGACCGACGACACTACTGCGGGCGTTTAGAATCTCTGAGCAGATCCTTCCGCCGTCGAGCGGGAAGACTGGCATCAGATTGAGGATGCCCCAGACAGCGTTGATCCAGACCAGAAGTTCTGTCGCACGGTAAAAAGGGGTGTATTCCCCAGTGGGAAGCAGACGCCGTGCCCAGTCATGTCCGGATGCCGCAGCAACTACCAGCCCAATATTCACAGATTCGGTCAGCGCCAGCAGCAGGAATCCCGCCAGCGGTCCGGCAAAGGCAATCCAGATCGCGCGCCCGCGCGTGTAGCTGGACGTCGGGCTGTAAAAGGCCAGACCGCCCATCCCGTGCAGCAGGATGCTCGGCGGCCAGCCGAAGTAGCGGGCCGACAGGGCGTGCCCGAGTTCATGCACGAGGATCGACAGGAAGACGCAGAAGATGCCGACAACGACGAGATCGAGCCGACCATCCACCCAGCTGATGAACGCCGCGATCAGCCAGAAGAGCGGGTGAATGCGGACGGGAATCCCGAAGATCGAAAAGTTGACGTCGTACTGTGTCGGAGCGACCGGGAGCATTGAGGGCTTTCAGATTCGGAGATCGATGTTTCTTCAGAGATCGCTACGTCCGGCGAGCCGCGTGCCGTCAGGCCGCGGGTTTTGCGGCGTCGGTTGCCACCGAAAGTCTGCGCGACTTTCGCTACGGGATCGGCCACCAGAAGTCTCAGCGACTTTCGCGACCGGGTGCTGCGCGACTTTCGCGACGGGATCGGTCTTCGGCGGCGGAACTCTATGCGGTCTGATCTCCGGCGGTCGACTGTCCGGGTTTCGGAGTTCGCAGGGGCGTTGTCTCGTTTTTCACGGTTCGCGTCGCTTGCTGGCGTCCGCAGTGATCGACACTATGCGTTCACTTTTCGTGAAGAGGGCCATGGGACAGATCACAGGACAGGACCAACCTCAGGGGCGGAGCTTGCCACCGGGGAATTTTTCGCAGCGTGAGTTCATGACGGACCGACTGGTCACATCTCAGAGCGAATTCGACGACTTCTGTTCGCACATGCGCGATTCCGGAACGGTTGCGTTTGATACGGAGTTCATTTCCGAGCACACCTATCGCCCCCAGCTGTGCCTCGTCCAGTTCGCCACTCGCGAGCAGTGCGTCGCCGTTGATCCGTTCGAGGTCAATCTCGACGAGTGGTGGGAGATCATGGCGAACGACGAGACAACAATCGTCGTTCACGCCGGTCGGGAAGAGACCCGCTTCTGCCTGACGCATCGCGGCGAGCCTCCCCGCCGGATGTGGGATGTCCAGATCGCCGAGGGCCTGCGATGCGTCAACTACCCGCTGAGTTACGAACGGCTGATCTCACGCGTGCTGGGCAAGTCGGTCAGCTCGGCAGAAACCCGCACGGACTGGAGCCGGCGGCCCCTGACGACGCGGCAGATTTCGTACGCTCTGGACGATGTCCGCTTCGTGCTCGACGTCCTCGACGCTCAACAGGAATGGCTCGACCAGCAGGGCCGGTTGGGCTGGGCGGAAGAAGAAACCGACCGCATGATCCGCGAAATGCTGGCGGAGCGCGGCGACGATACCTGGCTGCGGCTTTCCGGTGTTCGGCGTCTGCGACAGAAGCAGTTGCTCGTCGCCCGGGAACTCTACCGCTGGCGGCAGAGCGTCGCGGAGGATCGGAACCTGCCGCTGCGGCGGATCCTGCGCGATGACCTGCTGATCGATATCGCGAAACGGCAGCCGCAGTCCGAGAGTGAACTGCTGCGGTCGCGCGAGATGGCTCGACCGAATTTCCGCCGCCATGCCCGCGACATTGTGGACTGCGTCACGCAGGCGCTGGACCTGCCGAAGGATCAGTGGCCGAAGACGTTCAAGTCGAAGGATTCATCGCCGGACGAACCGGTGCTGGGCAAGGTTCTCGCAATCGCTCTGTCAAACCGCTGTGCCGAACTGGGAATCTCGACGGGGCTGGTCGGCACCCAGAACGACCTCAAGGAACTGGTCCGCTGGTACAACGCCGGCTGTCCCGACAACAAGCGGCCGAAGCTCGAAACCGGCTGGCGGAGCGAGGTGTGCGGCGATCTGCTGCGGCAGGTCCTGGAAGGCAAGGTCAGCCTCCGCGTCGCCGACCCGAGTTCCGATCACCCGCTCGTTTTTGAGCCGGTGGAGTGAGCGGCGTGTCGCATTTTCGGTTCGAGCTGGAACACATCGATGCGGAAACCGGCGCGCGAGCTGGCCGCTGGGTGACGCCGCACGGCGAGGTGGAAACCCCGGTCTTCATGCCCGTCGGCACGCAGGCTGCGGTGAAAGGCCTGACGCCGGATCAGTTGCGGCAGGTCGGCGTGCAGAAAATTCTGGCAAACACGTACCACCTCGCACTGCGACCGGGCTCGGAACTGATCGCGGAACTCGGCGGCCTGCACAACTTCATGGGATGGGACGGGCCGATCCTGACCGACAGCGGCGGGTTCCAGGTTTTCAGTCTCGCGACGCTGCGAAAGCTCGACGAGGACGGCGTTTCGTTCCGCTCGCACATCGACGGCAGGCTGCTCGAACTGACGCCGGAAAGCGCGATGCGCATTCAGGAACAACTCGGGGCGGACTGCATCATGTGCCTCGACGAGTGTCCGCCGCACGACGTTCCGCTCAAGCAGCTTGAAAAGTCTGTCGACCTAACAACCCGCTGGGCAGCGCGCTGCCGCGATGCTCACCAGCGCGAAGACCAGGCACTGTTCGGAATCGTGCAGGGCGCAACGAATCGGGAAATGCGGGAGCGGTCGGTCGAGGGCCTGCTGCCGCTGGATTTTCCGGGATACGCCGTTGGCGGCCTGAGTGTCGGCGAGGCTCCTGCCGCGATGTATCAGACGCTGGAGTGGACGATCCCGCTGCTGCCGACGGACCGGCCACGCTATCTCATGGGGGTCGGAACGCCGACCGATCTGCTGGAATCCGTTCTGCGGGGCGTCGACCTGTTTGACTGTGTCATGCCAACGCGGAATGGCCGCAACGCTCTGGCGTTTACCAGCCAGGGCAAACTGCGGCTGCGGAACGAGAAGCACAAACGCGACAATTCACCGCTCGATCCGGAGTGCGAATGCCCGGCCTGCCGGCAGTTCTCGCGGGCCTACCTGCGACATTTGTTCCTCACAAAAGAGATGCTCGGACCGATCCTGCTGTCGTGGCATAACATCGCGTTCTATCAGAAGTTAATGCGCGATCTGAGGTCGGCGATCCTTCGTGGCGAGGCGGCGAGGTTCCGTTCCGATCAACTTGCCCGGTGGAATCCGTCTCCCTAAGATGCCGCGCTTCATTTCGGCGGAATCGGCGGAAAGCCGCGTGTTTGCGCGGCTGCGAACGGTCCTGATCGAAGCCTTTGAGCGGCGAAACTCAGTCGGCGAACCTCGTCCCTGAGCACGTGCCCGAGGACTTCGCCGGCCCTTCACCCGTCCCGCAGAATGCCCTCGCCTGGCGAGGGTGTTTGCTTTTCTGCGGAACGGAAAAACACGACGAGAACTCCACCGAACCGGTCCATCACGAGCAAACGGACTGATCGGAAGCTTCACGGTCCGCACCGCTCGACGAACACGCAAAGCGATCGCTGATGAATTCGTTGCTGACCAGCCTCTGTCTGCTCGCGGAAGAAGCCGCGCCCGACGCCGGTGATGCCCCACCGATGGGGCAGATGTTTATTCCGCTGATGCTGATGGCGGTCGTCTTCTACTTCCTGATTCTGCGTCCGCAGACGAAGGAACGAAAGAAGCACGAGCAGATGGTGACAGCGTTGAAGAAGAACGACCGCGTGATCACCGCCGGGGGCATCGTCGGCACGGTGGCCAACGTCACGCCGGATTCCAACGAGATCACGGTCAAGATTGATGACAACACCCGGATTCGCGTGCTGAAGTCACACATCAATGTGGCTCCCGCCGAACCGAAGGATTCCAAAGATTCGTAGGGTGCACGCAACGCACCGCGACGGTTTCAGACAACAGGCACGATTCAGACGGTGCGTTCCGCGCACCCTCCAACTTGCAAGGATTCATCAATGCTCTGGCTTCTGGCACAGCAGGTCGAGCAGTCCGCTCCGTCTCAGCCCCAGGCAGCATCCGGCTGGCTGATCTTCTGGTTGATCCTCGGCGTCATCTTCCTGCCGTACATCGTTGGGTCAGCACTGGCCCATGTGCTGAAGCTCAAGCAGTTCAGCAACCGCTTCGGCACGATCCTGTTCGCTCTGGCCGCAACACTGATTCCAGTGGCGTACCAGCTCAGCAGCGGCAAGGAGTTCAAGGACTGCTTCCGGCTGGGGATCGACCTGAAAGGCGGAACGAACCTCGTCTACCAGGTCGACCGGGCTGAACTGGCCAAGATGGAAGCTGCCGAGGGCGAGGCCAAGGATCTCGACGGCTCACTGAACAACATGGTCGGTGCGATCGCCCGCCGCGTGAATCCGTCCGGTACGGAAGAAGTGACAGTCCGCCGCGTCGGTGCGGACCGGATCGAAGTCATCATTCCGGGAGCCGACCAGGCTTACACGGAAGAAATGAAGGCGCGCATCACGAAGCTCGGAACGCTGGAGTTCCAGATTCTGGCCGCTGAAGAGAATCCCGAGCACCGGGAGTTCATTGGCAAGGCGCGGGAACTGCCGAACACGCTGACCGATACCGACGTCGTTTCCAATGGCCTCGTCGTTGCCCGCTGGGTCACCGTTGCCGAAGGTGAATCGGTCGGTTCCGGCGGCGGAGAACTGCTTCGCGGCCTCGTTCGCGAAGTCACCACAAAGAATTCCGACAACGAAGACGTCACCGTGCAGCAGGCACTCGTCGTGCTGACACCGAAAGAAGACGAAGTCACCGGTAAGTTTCTGACGCGGGCGTCGGAACAGATGGATCCGACCGGACAGATGGTGGTCGGATTCCGGTTCGACACCACGGGAGCGGCACGCTTTGGTCGCCTCACCGAAAAGTACCGTCCGACCGACGCCGAACAGAGATACCGGCTGGCCGTATTGCTGGACGGCAAGATTCAGACCGCCCCGGCGCTCAACGAGCCGATCTACGGTCAGGGGCAGATCAGCGGCAACTTCACACGGAAAGAAGTTCGACAGCTGGTCGACGTGCTCAATGCCGGAGCCCTCGACGTTCCGCTCAACACAACGCCGATCAGTGAGTTCACAATCAGCCCGCTGCTGGGGGCCGACGTTCAGCAGAAAGGCGTCACCGCGATCTCAATTTCGGCGATCATGGTCGTCGTCTTCATGGCGGTCTACTACCTGAAAGCCGGACTGATCGCTGTCCTCTGCCTGCTGCTGAACCTGGTCCTGATTATGGGCACCATGATCTTCGTGCAGGGCACCTTTACGTTGCCCGGCCTGGCCGGCCTCGTCCTGACGATCGGTATGGCCGTCGATGCCAACGTGCTGATCTTCGAGCGTATTCGCGAGGAGCTGAATCGCGGAGCCAGTGTCCGCATGGCGGTGCACAACGGATTCGACAAAGCGTTCAGCGCGATCATCGACTCGAACATCACCACGCTGATCGTCGCGATCGTCCTGTTCATGATCGGCACGGATCAGGTCAAGGGTTTCGCCGTCACGCTGTTTATCGGCATCGTGATGAGCATGTTCTCGGCCCTGTATTTCGGTCGGACCGTGTTCGAGGTTCTCGATCAGAAACGCATTCTGAAAAACCTGCCCATGCTTTCCATCGTGAAGTCGCCGAACATCGACTTTGTCGGGAAGCAGAAGCTCGCTCTGGTCTTTTCCGCAGTCGTAATTCTCGGCGGTCTGGGCACGTTCTTTTCTCGCGGCGATGACAACCTCGACATCGACTTCCGCGGCGGCACGATGGTGACGTTTGAGTTCGAGAATCCACAGTCGCAGTCCGACTTCCGCGGTCTGCTCGAAGAGAAGTTCGACTCGGGCATCACGATCGAGCGACTGACAATCGACGGTGAATCGCAGCAGGCCGAAGCCGGTGTCCGCTGGCGTTTGAGAACGGTCAACGACAACACGAGCGAGGTTCAGGCGGGCGTTGCCGACGCTCTGGCCGATCTGAAACTCAAGAAAGTGTCGATGTCCGCTTCGGAGATCACTCCGATCGCAGCGGCCTCTGGCGATACTGACGATACGGAAGCCACCGAAGCGAAGCCGAAATCGGCGTTTGCCGGCGGCCTGCAGTCAACTCTGACGTTCAGCAGCGACATTTCGCTGGTGACGGCTGTCGAAAATCTGAACACTGCGATTCGGGCTCTGCCTGACGCAGCGACCCGGTATCCGGAACCTGCCGCTCTGTACCGCCTGACGGGAACTGCCGGGGATGGAGTCGACGCCGAGGAAGGTCAGGTTAAGACCTTCAATGAAGTTCTGCTGGAAGCTCGCCCCGAAGGGCTGACGGAAGCCGATCTGGGCACCATCCTGGCGGCTGTCGAACAGAAGATGGACCGCACCCCTCTGTTCGAAGAGGTCACCACGTTTTCCAAGTCGGTCGGCGGAGAGATGCAGCAGCAGGCGGTTCTCGCAATGGCACTGAGCCTCGCGGCGATCATCATTTACATCTGGCTGCGGTTTCAGCGCGTCACATTCGGTTTCGCCGCCGTCGTCGCTCTGGTTCACGACGTGGCCGTTGTGCTGGGGTCGGTGGCTCTGGCCGCTTCGATCAGCGGGTCGGGCATCGGCTCACTGCTCGCCTTCAACGATTTCAAAATCAACCTGCCAATGATCGCCGCCTTCCTGACGATCGTGGGTTACTCGCTGAACGACACGATCGTCATCTTCGACCGGATTCGAGAAGTCCGCGGCAAGAATCCGGCACTGACCACCGACATGATCAACACCAGCCTGAACCAGACACTGTCGCGAACCCTGCTGACCTCGCTGACGACGTTTATCGTGGTCGCGATTCTGTACGCGTTCGGTGGTGAAGGAATCCACGGCTTTGCGTTCTGCCTGCTGGTTGGAGTGCTCATCGGAACGTACAGCTCGGTGTTTGTCGCCAGCCCGGTTCTGCTGTGGTTGATGAATCGAGCTGAGCGGCTGCCGGCCACCGCGTCAGCCCAGCGCTGAAGACCGGCCAGACAACGAAATTCCTGAATTGATGCCCTGTCACTTTCCGGAGTGACAGGGTTTCTGTTTGAATAGAGCCATTCGGTTCATCTGGATTTCGTTTTATCTGGTGCTTTGAAGCGGTGTCATGCGCAACTTCTGGGTCAAACGCGGCGAATGGGTGATCGGCCCAGTGACCGAGCCGCAGATCCGTCAGATGGCCCGCCAGCAGTGGTTTCGCGCGACAGACCAGCTCGGGCTCAGCGAGACCGGCCCGTGGAAAGTGGCTCGGGCAATCATCCCGCCCGACGGCTTCAATGCTGAGCAAACCACGCGTCGTGAGTCGATTCTCGAACCTGTCGAGGCAGCGTCTCAACCTCCGACCGCATCGCGCGGCGCAGGATCACCCGACGCCAGATCGAAGAAGACTGAGTCACAACGGGCCGGACCACAGACTCGAAAGCATGCCCCGGTGGACCCCGCCTTCGGGGCAGAAGCGACACTCGACACGGCACGGGAATCACCGCCCGAGTGGTTTCGGCGTGCCGGGCGAAAGTCTGATGCGGCGCAGCTCAAGGCCTCCGACGGCGATTCCCTCGATCATTCCAGCGACAACTCTTCCCGCAGCGCACGTTCCAGCGACGCTCTCTCCGAACGGGGCGCAGACGACAGTCAGGACGCGGAGGTTGATCGCAACATTCCACCCTGCTCCGAAGACAGGCCAGCTCGCCGCAACCGGTCGGCTCGCCCGCCATCGATGGTCGACGACCTGTTCGGAGACATCTCTCGATTTGCCGAAACCGACACGGAACCTGCCGGTCGTTTTCAGACAGCTGAGTTTGAGGCGGCAGGCAAGCCCAGCGACGCGGCTCACGAGGCCAGCGACGAATCCTGTCGAGAAGACGCGACAGATCACAGGACAGATTCGGGGGATTGGAACTCGGACGTGCCGACCGGAGTCGCACCGGCTGGAGACGATTCGAAAAGGCTTTCACGTCGCCGTCGCAAACGTTCGGCAGCGGTTCCAGACCGGCTGGAAGCCGACGTCCCTGACGAGCCCTCGCGAAAGCCAGTGACCGACTGGGAGCTTGTCATCAATGATCTGAATCTCGATGACAGCCCGGACGCGCCGTCGCCCGGCAACGCTCACGACGCCGTCCCGTTCGAGCTTTCGGTCCACAGTCTGAAAACCGGGCGGTCGCTTTCCGCCGCGGAATCGGCAGCGTCAGGAGAACTCGATTTCGCCCGCCTGGCAAACCTGGCCGCCGCCGATCCAGCGCTGTCGCGATCTCAACTGCCAGCCGCTCGCAAGGAAAAACCGCCGCCGAACCTGATCTCGCCCGAAGAACGTGACCTGCGAAGGACGATTGGCAGCGATCGATTTCAGACGCTGCTGTCGATTGTCTGCCTGACAATCGGCCTGCAGTCGTGCGTTCTATCGACAGCGATCAATGGTCTGCTTTACGTCGCCCTGCGACGCTTCTTTCTTCTCTCGACGGAAGTCTTCTTTCCCTGGGGAACCGGGTCGCTGGAGATTCTCGAAGGGACCGATCTCGCTCTGGCGGGAACCGCGATGGCCGTCACGTTCGCGCTCCCGTTTCTGGCGCTCAGCTATCTCGTGCGGATCGATGGCCGCGTTCTTCCCTACCTGATCTCTCTCGGCGTCGGTCTCCTGCCAGCAATCGCGATCGGCTCCGGCGCGTTGACCGAGACGGCCGGAACGGTTCTCGCCCTCCTGCTGCTGGTCGTGCCCGCTCTCGTCGCAGCTGTCCTCTGTGGAATGCTCACCGCGAAGAGCAGCGATGAAATGCTGCAGAAGCTGCTGGCGGGCGCCACAGGTGCGGGAGTTCTCGTTGCCGTCTCAATCGGATTCTCGGCTCCCGCCTTCAACATCGGATATCTGCTCCGTGAACTGCCGCCCGAGCTACGAGTCACCGGCGGTCGAATCTACGTAGCGATGCTGTTTCACTCGGTGCAGTTGACGCTGATGTATTTCCTCCTTGCCCGCATTGCGAAGTTCTGTCTCGACAGGTCGACGCAGAACTTCGTCACGCAGCACATGCACTTTCACGGAATGCTGACCGCCGCCGCCTTCCTCCTGATCCGCATCGTTCATTCCGGGACAGTGACTGGCTGGGGAACGGCACCAGTCCTGCTTGGAGGACTCACCGCCGTCGTCTCACTGGGTTTCAACCTGTGGTCTCTCACCGGTCATCTGGAACCGCGTCTTGACCGGCTGAGAATCGACGACTGACTGCTGCCGGTCAATCGTCGTGCTCACCAGACCGGCGATGTCCAGTTCGAGCCACCGGCCCCGTTCGACGGTCGCCCAAAATCTACGGCCTGAAATCTACGGCGCGAGAACTGAAGTCTGCTGCCGACAGCGATCAGTCCAGCGACGCGCCGCGCATCAGGGCGAAGAATCCTCCGGTCGGGTCAGCGTGAACTGACATGCGACCGACGTCGGGAATGTCCTGCGGTGCGACAAACGTCTGGCCGCCGAGCCCCTCGACGGTGTGGGCTCGCGAATCGACATCCTCGACATGAAAGTAGGTCAGCCAATTGGGCGGAGCTTCAGCGTCTTTCGGCAGCGGCATAATCCCGGCGACGTCGCGTTCTCCAGCCCGAAACAGCGTGTAAGTGCCCATGCCTTCGACCGGCTGTTCAATCGATGACCAGCCGAAGACCGAGCAGTAGAAGTCGCGAGCGGCAGCGACATCCTTTGTCAGCAGCTCATTCCAGGCAGGCCGACCGACAATGGGCTCAGCCGGCAACGCAATCTGCTTCTGTATGCGAAACGGCTTCAGCACAGCCCCCTGCGGATCCTGGACGATGGCAAAGCGTCCAACCTGCGGAACATCGATTGCAGGGACCAGACAGTTGCCGCCCAGATCGACCGTCCGCTTCACCGCCGCATCACAGTCTTCAACAGCAACATAGCCAATCCAGTGCGTCGGAATGCCGGATTCTTCCGGCACGCCGACGATCCCTCCGATGTCCTGCCCGGCGACTTCGATGACGTGGTACTGCGACGCCCCTTCCGTTTCGAGCTTCTCGATCGACCACTCGGGAAACAGCTTCCCGTAAAAATCGACGGCGCCGTCAACGTTCGTCGTGATCAAGTCGTGCCAGACAAACCGGCCCAGGATTGAAGCGTCAGCAGCCATGCGTCAGGCCAGTCGTTCGAGATTCGGGTAGCGGGATTCGCCAGAATTCCCAAGCGGTCTGACGACTCCGGGAATTCTGGCGAATTCCACTACGTTCACCGGGGATTGATGGTCAACCTGGAACTTCGGGGATTGGTTATTCGGAGACTTGAAACACCGGCGTGTCCGGCACGTCGTCGAAGTCGGTATCTGCAATGAACAGGCAGCCGGCGTTGGTGTGTCTCGCCTGCTGCTCGGGCGACATGCCTTCGTCGGCGGTCGTCAGGATCAGCTTGACGGATCCATCAATCCGAACGAGCTGCGGACAGGTGACTCGCGGCGACTTCTCGACCGTCCAGACGGCTTCGAGCGAACCGTCCTGGAGCGAATACTGCCGCGCGGCTCCGAAGTCGACAGGTCCTGCGATCTCCGGATTGTAGAACGCAATGATGACCGACTGGCCGTCCGGCGTGGCGATCATGCCGTCAGGAAAGTCGTCGCCCGATGTCAGGTCGACGACGACTTCCGCTGCGGACAGTTCGCCAGCAGCGACGTTCAGCGAGTAGCGCACAACCTGCTTCGTCGGCGTGTCGATATCGAGCAGCGTGACGACGTCACCATCCCCGAAGATGACCTTGCCGTTCGAGCAGATCTGGTCGTCACGAAGTTTGATCGTCTGCCCGTCAGACCGCCGCCACAGATACAGCCCGGCTTTCGGGTCTTTGAAGTTCAGGTCCTTGCAGCCGAAGACGAGCCCGCCGGCAAAGGCGACCCCGTCGTTCACGATCGTGCCGTCGACGCCCGCTTCAAGTTCTGCGGCCAGCGGCGTCCAGCTCGCGTCTTCGATCCGGAAGAGCCCAACTTCGCGTTCAAGTCCGATCACAAACTCGCCGTCACGGTTCGTCGGAAATGCGAACCCCGGACGTCCTGGCAGTGCGATGTTGCGGTTGGTTCCAGCCGCCAGATCAAGCAGGTTCAACGATCCGACCGGCTGGTCAACGCCGTGCTGAATGGACACCCAGCTCAGCAAACCATTACCGCAGGGGTATGGACCTTCCGGCAGAAAACGCTGCTCAGCGGTCTCCGGTCGAAACAGTAATCGAGTCGGGAATTCCGGCATCACTCAGTTCACTTCCAAACGCGGGCCGTCGATCGTTTCGACCGCCTCTACTCACAGGAAAACGCCCCAGGGTCACAGTGTATTGCCCCGTCCGAACAAAGCGATCGAAGCTCTCGGGGTGCTGACAATTGCCGACACGTTCCTCAGCGATGAAACCTCGCGCGAAGCTGCCGTTCGAGTGCCGTCACGGTGCCTTTCCACTGAGGATCACCCGCCAGATTGCGAGACTCCAGCGAATCGTTTCCGTGATCGTAAAGCTCGCGCGCGAAGACCTCGCCACTGCTCACGTTTTCCCACACGACAAAGCGGTATCGGTCGGTCCGCAGCGCCCGCCCCATGAACTGGTCACGAAATCGCGAGTACTGACTGAGCGCCGCAGACTCGACGATTTGTCCCGGCTGTCGCAACACCTCGACAAGACTCTCACCTTCAAGGTGTTCCGGCGTCTCGACTCCAGCAAGGCCGCACAGAGTCGGATAGAGATCAACCAGTTCGGCGATCGTCTGAGTTCGCGCGGGAGCGGCACCGGGGACGGACATCAGCAGCGGCACGCGCGTCGCAATCTCGAAGTTCGTCATCTTGCCCCAGGCACTCTGCTCGCCAAGATGCCAGCCGTGATCTGACAGCAGAACGACGATCGTCTTG